>Ga0265327_10000045_pt1 | contig 282880 bp, 266 predicted proteins | sample 41621metaG_FD_202089 | JGI IMG/M metagenome (GOLD analysis project Ga0265327, IMG submission 202089) | Rhizosphere microbial communities from Carex aquatilis grown in University of Washington, Seatle, WA, United States - 4-16-21 metaG | ecosystem: Host-associated > Plants > Roots >...
CGTATCTACAACGAAAAGAGACCTCATCTGAGCTTAAAGTACAAAACGCCCGATGAAGTACACCGGGCGTTTTTGGTAACCTAAAATCAGTTAATTTCTGTCAACTCATTTTAGGACGGGACACTGTATTCAAGATGCCGAACATGTCCTCGCCAAGCCTGCAATAGCGCCTGCAACGATACTCGCCACCGTTCGGGCGTGTACGTTTCGCGTCGCCACCTACCTGCCACGTTACGAACGATGCGCAATTTTCTAGTGGAGCGTTATCCGGCGTGCCAGACTGGGATAAGAACTGCCCCCCAGTCTTCTGTTATTTGTAGCAAAGACGCTACGCATCGAAAAATAGACGCTGACAGGATGGCGGTCAACAAACGCACATCGGCCAACAAGCGACATTCATGGTGATGAATTCAATCCCACGAAGCGTGCGATTGAAAGCATAGCAGTCTCGATAGACTCAACCTCGGTTGTAAGAGCTATTGAGCAGTAGTGCGGAAATTTGCCGCAAAAAAAGCCCCCTCTCAAAATCTTCAAGAGGGGGCCAAGGGGATCAGCTAATGGAGAGATGGCCGATCATGGATTCCATGATTGCCGCCGCGGTGCGGCGTACCGGGCGACAATCTTGTTCAGGATTACAGACTGAACACGTTCATGGCGCCGCCACCTGGGGCAGCGTTGTACTTCACCAGGTCCCGGTAGCCGCCAGCAGCGCCCAGGCCGTCCGTCTCGTTGGTCATACCGAGGTTCATCGCTACGCCAGCCCAGCCGCCAATGCCTGAAAGCACACCGACGTACTGCTTCCCCTTGTGGGTATAGGTGATCGCGTTGCCAACCACGCCTGAACCCACTTGGAAACGCCAAAGCTCCTTGCCGGTATTTGCATCCACTGCCTTGAACCAGCGATCCAGTGTGCCGTAGAACACGATGTCCGACGCAGTGACCAAAGCGCCGCCCCATGCCGAGAAGCGTTCCTTGTTGTACCACTTGGCCTTGCCTTTGAGACCGTCCCACGCCATGAAGCCACCCATCACGCCATCCGGGCCGGGGAACATGGTCAGCGTCGAGCCCACCCACGGCTGGCCAGCCACGTACTTCGATTCCACCGGCTCATAGCTCATGCACACATGGTTGAGCGGCACATAAAACAGCTTAGTCCTGGGGGAGAAGGCTGCCGGTTGCTCGTCCTTGACGCCCAGCGCAGAAGGACAGATGCTTTGGGCGGCATAGTCCTGGTGGGTTGAGAACTTGGGATCCTTCTGCGGAATGCCAGACTTGATATCGATGGAAGTCGCCCAGTTGACGAACGGATGCATCTTTTCTGCCACTAGCAGCGTGCCGTTGGTACGGTCGAAGGTATAGCCAAAGCCGTTGCGGTCGAAATGGGTGGCAAGTTTTTTGCCGGCATCGTCCCACAGGATGGTTTCATTCATGCCGTCGTAATCCCACTCGTCGTGCGGTGTCATCTGGTAGCCCCACTTGGCCATGCCGGTATCGACATCGCGGCCGAAAATGGTCATCGACCACTTGTTGTCGCCGGGGCGAACGTCCGGATTCCAGGTGCCAGGATTGCCAGAGCCGTAATACATCAGGTTCAGCGTAGGATCGTATGAGTACCAACCCCAGGTTGCGCCACCGCCGTTCTGCCAGCCGTCTTTTCTGGCTTGTGGCTTCAGCCAGGTTCTTACGCCCAGCTCCTTTTCGGGGAACTTGAGCTGTTCTTTCTTCAGCGGCTTGAACGAGCCGCCCAACTTGTTGCCGCCGTTCACGTCTTCGTAGACGGAGAGCGCGCTGTAATGCGGATTGTCCTTGTTGAAATCCGTGCCGATCAGCACATCGGCGTCCGGGCCGGTGCTGTAGGCACGCCAAGCCAGTGAACCATCCTTGATGTTGTAGGCGCTGATATAGCAACGCACGCCGTACTCACCGCCCGAACAGCCGGTGATGACCTTGTCCTTGATCACGTGTGGTGCATTTGTGTTAGAAGCGCCTTCTTTGGGATCGACCACTCTCACATCCCACACTTTGGCACCTGTCTTGGCATCAAGCGCTACCAGCATGCCGTCGTTCTGCTGAAGGAAGATCTTTCCGTCACCGTAACCCAGGCCACGGCTCACGTTGTCGCAGCACAACAGCGCCTGCACGGCTGGGTCTTGCTTGGGGAAGTAAGACCAGAGGATCTTCTGGTTGTTGTTCAGGTCCAGCGCATATACGTTGTTGGGAAATGCGGTGTGCACGTACATGATGTCGTTGATCACCAGCGGCGCACCTTCATGCCCGCGGTTGACACCCGTGGCAAATGTCCAGGCGAGCTTGACGTTTTTGACGTTGCTCTTGCTGATTTGGGTAATTTTACTGTAGCCGGTGTTGGCGTAGTCCTTGCGCGGATGAACCCATTGGTTGTCATCCTTCATCAGATTGGCCAGTTCGTCGTCGGCAAAAGCTGGCAGGCTCAGCAACCCGAGCAGGCCGCTAATGGCGAGTGTCGATTTACGATAATTCACGCTGATTCTCCAAAATTAATAGTTGTCGTGGATAGGCCTTCTGTCGATATCCCGGTCTTTGCCGTATCATCGACATACCCCCTATCGCAAACGCTGTGCCAGCAGTACCCGGCACGGTGTTCAAAACAAAAGAACCGGCGTGGAATAAAGCTTGCATGGCATTGGGTGTAGAGACGGCGGCACCTGAAAATACGTCCATTGCAAGCGCAGCAAGTGTCACGAAAATGAACAGGTGTCACCGTGTGAGACACTTCATCAGGAACACGGAAGAGGTAAACAATGCAGGCTGAATCGCAAACAATTTTGCGCGCCAGACGCGAATTTTTAACCATAGGCACCCTGCAGCAGGGTGCGGTGGCTGAACCCATCGAACGTTCGTGGCGGCGCTGCCTCGCTGATGGCGTTGATACTTCTTCGCCCGTCGACAATGTGCTCACCCGGCATGAACTGGCGCGCAAACGCGACATGAACCATCTGCTGCTTTCGCATGCGCAACCTGAAATGACCACATTGGGCGAGCAGATCGCGCATACCCGCAGCATGGTGATCCTCACCGACGACGAAGGGTTGATCCTGCACAGCTTGGGCGAGCCCCAGTTTCTGGATCAATCGCGACAGGTTGCGCTGACGCCAGGAAACTCGTGGAGCGAGCAACACCGAGGCACCAACGCGATCGGCACGGCGCTGATCGAAAAAACGGCCCTCTCGGTCCGCGGCGCCGAGCACTATATGGACAGGCACCACATTCTCAACTGCTCAGCGGTGCCCATCTTCGGCACGCGCAACGAGTTGCTGGGCACCCTAGATGTGACCAACGATTTCGCACACCCGCAGCAGCACACGCTGACGCTGGTCAAAATGGCTGCGCAGATGATTGAAAACCGCATGTTTCGCGCCAGCCACAAGAGCGAAATCGCCCTGCATTTCCACGCCAGGCCCGAGTTCGTCGGCACGCTGTGGGAAGGCATCGCCCTGTTCGCCGAAGATGGCCGCCTGATTGCCCTCAACCGCAGTGGCCAGTTCCAGCTGGAACTGGCCGCCGACCTGCAAACCCTCCGTTTCGATGATCTGTTCGATATCTCGCTCAGTGCGGCGCTCGCACGGGGCGGCGATGGCCTGATCACGCCCATGCACCTCACCAACGGTGCCCGCATCTATGCCAAACTTCAAGCCGAAGCAGCGTCTGCTGCGCACACCCAGTCGGCAGTTCAGTCAACGTCCGCGTCAACGCCTACAGCCCGTACCGTAAAGCGCGACTGCGCCGCCAACCTTGACATGCTCAACAGCGGCGATGCCCGTATCGCCCGCGCCATCGGCCAGATCAAGCTGGTGCTGAACCGCGACATCCCCATTCTCATCGAAGGCGAAACCGGGGTGGGCAAGGAGTTGTTCGCGCGTGCTATCCACGAAGCCAGCGCACGCCGTGACGGCCCTTGGGTCGCCGTAAACTGTGCCGCCCTGCCCGAAGGCCTCATCGAAGCTGAACTGTTCGGCTATGAAGAAGGCGCCTTCACCGGCGCCCGCCGCAAAGGCAGCGCCGGCAAGCTGGAACAAGCCAACGGCGGCACGCTGTTTCTAGATGAAATCGGCGATATGCCGATCTCGCTGCAAGCCCGCTTGCTGCGCGTGCTGCAAGAACGTAGCGTCACCCCGCTTGGCAGCAGCAGGGCCAAGCCGCTCGATTTTGCGCTGGTGAGCGCCACCAACCAGAAACTGCGCGAAAAGGTTGAAAATGGCGAATTCCGCCGCGACCTCTATTACCGCCTCAACGGCCTTGGCGTGCTGCTGCCGCCGCTGCGCCAGCGCACCGACATCGCAACTCTGCTGGAGATGCTGCTCGCCATCGAACATGCTACCGAGGTGACCATCGACGCCGAGGTCATGCGTCTCTTCAAGATGCACCCCTGGCCCGGCAACGTACGCCAACTGCACAACATCGTCCGGACCGCACTGGCCCTGTCAGCCGGCGACAGCATTAGCGAACTGCATCTGCCGCAGGATTTTCTGGATGAAATGCAAAAGCAGCCGCAGCAGGAAGCTGGCACCCTATCACTCGACAGTCTGGCTTCAGAAGCAGTTCGTGCCGCGCTGCAGGACCACGAGGGCAATGTATCGGCCGCAGCCCGCCAGTTGGGGATCAGCCGGAATACGCTGTATCGGAAGTTGAAAGCGCTGGGGCTAGTATAAAAAGCATCAGCAATTTTGTGAGATTGCTGAGCAACCAGACGCAATGACTGGCATTGACTGGGAACCTTACAGTGTAAGGGTGACAGGCAATCGACCTGGTTTGGCCAGAACCAGCCCCTCATTGAATAGTTTATTGATTTCAAACCAATTGAAACATCAATTGCATCGAAGCACTTATTAATTTTAGGACGAACAATGGCAACAAAAGCAGATATTGAGCACCACTACGACGTTGATAATAATTTCTTCGCCCTATTTTTGGACAAGAAGTATCGAGCCTACAGTTGCGGGGTGTGGAAGAGCGCGGTAGATCTTGATCAGGCTCAAGCGCATAAGCTGGATAGACTGTGCCGATATGCCAATGTCCAATCAGGTCACCATGTCATCGATGTAGGTTGTGGCTGGGGTGGGCTTATGAAGCATGTCGTGGAAAAGTATCCAGACACGCATGTGCATGGATTGACCTTGAGTACTGAGCAGTTCAAATACGTAAAAGGCAACCCAGACCCCAAACTCTCGGTTGAGTTAAGTGCCTGGCAGGAATATCCCGCTCCGGAGCGTAAGTTTGATGCGATTATTTCTATTGGGGCTTTCGAGCATTTCGCTTCGTTTGAAGACCACGCGGCATCTCGTCAGCGCGATGTTTACAGATCATTCTTTGATTGGTGCCTAAGCATCTCGACATCCAGTGCACAGATAGGACTTCAGACCATCGTCATCAATCGGGCACCGAACTCTATATCTGAGCTGAGAGACTCCAGATACTTGCTGGATAAAGTGTTTCCAGGGTCGGCCTTACCCGCCATAAGTGATATTCAAGCGGCCATTATCGACAAGTATGAGATCTCATCCGTTCGCCGGATTGGATTGGATTATGCGCGCACGTTATCTGAATGGAACAACAGGCTGATACTCAATGAAGGCAACATCATTGAGTGTTATGGGCAGCAACTTTTTGATCACTACCGGACCTATTTTGACGCAGCTCGACGCTGCTTTGAGACGGGCTATATCGACCTATATCAGGCATCGTTATCGAGAGTGAAGCCGTTGAGAATATTATCCTAATCACTTGATATGAATAGCAAGAACATGCGATTGCATAACTACTTATGGATGGTATTTATTGGATTACTCACAGCGTCCACGATGGCATGGAGTGGTGAACTGGCAGGCTTGTGGCAAGAGTACGATGATGACACAGGGAAAGTTGTCGCCCTTATACGTATTGAGAAGTTACCGGACAATACCTATGAAGGAACAATAGAGAAAGTGCTCTCGACTGATACAGATGAAAACGCCGAATTTATTTGCCGGCTATGTCCCGGGACTTTGCGCAATCATTCTTTGCTAGGGCTACGCATCTTATCTGGTATGAAACGCAAGGGTAATTTGAATTTCGAAGGGGGCGAAGTTCTTGATCCGGACGATGGAAAAACCTATCGCTGCCGCATTCACCTCGCCGATGATGGCAATTCCCTAGAGGTCACCGGCTACATCAGCATTAACTGGATCGGGCATTCGGAAATATGGCGGCTCGCCAATCAGAAACAAAACAAATGATCTTTACTGAAACGCTGTTTTGAGCAGGATCACGGCCCTCCCCTTGGGATCAGCCCTTTCAGTAATCCTGGATATCAGCAATGGGGCGGTGAGCGTCTGCGAGGCCAGAACACCCCTCGTGTAAAGCGCCACATGTTGCTTATTTGCAACACTCACAAAAATATTTAATGCAGTTTGAGCGTCAACACAAATATCAAGACAAAAACGTCCGGTTTGTGTTCTAATACTTGAAAAACAAAAAACATATAAGTGGAAATATACTAAGACAAATTGGGGGAGGCAGAAATGAAAAACGTAATTGGCAGCACAAAGCAACATCTTCATCAGATCGCACTCGTCGCGATGTTGGCTTCGGGACTTACGGCGGCATTACCAGCGCAAGCTGTTCCTGCTTTTGCGCGTCAAACCGGCGAGGATTGCGCGGCTTGCCACACCAGCTTTCCCGAACTGACCCCATTTGGAAGAGAATTTAAGCTCAATGGCTATACGCTAGGGGAGCGGCAAATGATTCCTCTGGCGATGATGATGGAGTTTGGGGTGACCCACATGGACAAGCAGTCCACGAATGCTCAACCTTATATGGTGCGTCAGAACGATCCGCAGTTTGACGGCATGAGCGTTTTTCTCGCCAGTAAAATCTCAGATTACGCAGGCGCCTTTATTCAATGGACCTATGAGAACCTGGATCATTTCAGAAACGATGGCACAGTTGGCCACCACAGCCATGCCGACAACACCGATATTCGCATAGCCAATCACACCGACTTTCTTGGCAAGAACCTCATCTTCGGTCTGGATTTGAATAACAACCCTACCGTACAAGATGTCTGGAATAGTACGCCCGCATGGGGATTCCCATTCAATGGCTCTAAGCTCGCGGGGTTGGGCAATGCATCCGGGGCAGTCAATGCCCCTAGTTTCGGCACACAGCTAGACGGCGGTCTCGCCCAGACTTCGGCCGGGCTTGGCGGGTACTTCTTCTGGGACAGACATCTCTATGGTGAACTGACATTCTACGGAACTGCCGACAAACTGTTCCGCCCGATGAGCCTTGGAAATTGGGAAAACACTTCAAACTACTCTGCACTGGCCGGACGGAATAATCCTTACTGGCGTCTGGCTTGGAATCAAGACTGGGGGTCAAATTCCCTGATGGTGGGTACGTATGGGATGCGTGTGGATATTTATCCAGATGCCTCTAACAGAACCGGATCAACCGACCGGTTTACCGATACGGCCTTGGATGCTCAGTACCAGTATCTATCAGACCCTCACATTTTTACAGCACAGGCAACATACATACATGAAAAGAAGGATCTAAATTATTCGTCCGTATCGAACGGAACAAACCCGACTGATTCACTTCGTTCATTCAAAGCCAAAGCCAGCTATCTATATAACCGTAAATACGGAGCAACTCTGGCATATTTTCAGACAACAGGAAGTGCGGACGCCGTACTTTACGCAACGAATCCATCAGGAAATTTCAAGCCAGACAACAGGGGCTACGTCTGCGAACTCGACTACAACCCAATGACCAATGTCCGTGTTGCGCTTCAATACACTGGTTATCTGAAAATAGACGGTGCGAATAACAACTATGATGGAACTGGTAGAAAAGCGAGCGACAACAATACGCTCTTCCTGAACACTTGGTTTGCTTTCTAAAAGGAATAAGGGCTTCCCCATGAAAATCACTTCTAGCATCCTTGTTCTGGCCCTTGTTGGCCTGGGAAATCTCACTAATTTTGCCATTGCAGGTGAAAGCGCCGCGGCCATAGACAATCATCTGTGTTCAATCTGTCATGGATACGGAGGAACCACAACGAATGAATTGTTCCCGCAATTAGCCAAGCAACCCAAGGAGTATTTGGCTACTGAGCTAAAAGAATTCAGGGATCACACCCGTTATGACGAAAACGCCAAACGTTTCATGTGGGGTATCGCTTCCCGGCTGACCGATAGTGAAATTGAAGCGTTGGCAGAATTCTACTCAGCGCAGGATGTCGCCCACCCAGGAAAAATCCGGAACCAAGCGCAATATGACAGAGGGCAGACCATCTTTCAGAAAGGCATTGAGGATAAGGGTGTTCCTGCATGCTTTACCTGTCATGGATCCAAGGCTGAGGGACATGAACTGATAGCGCGCCTCGGCGGCCAGAATGAAAATTACCTATTACGTCAGCTGCGCGCTTTCCACATGGGAGTTCGTGAAACAGGACATGTCATGAATTTTGTCACTGGCGCCTTGACCGATGAAGACTTGATGGCTTTGGCTCAATATTTGCAGGCTCAGTAAACGCGTTTTTTGTATCCATGGCTGAATTCGCAATTCAGGAGGCATGATGAAAAATTTACACTTTTTATTGTTCGGTTCGATGATGGCATTGGTACACGTGGCATTAGCTGACACGTCGACTAGAGATAAAACCCCCACATTGCAATTTCGTACAATCCCTATCGAAGGTAGTCCCATTACTGGTCATAAAGTAACGCCTTATCGCTTTTACGACAGAATGATCATTACCGTCTGGGATCCAATCCAATGCGGGCAAAAACCAGTTAATCCTGCTTTCTCCATTCGCGATGAAAAGATACTTCTGAGTTACTCGCTTTCCCCTACGCAGTCAGCGGCTGAAAGTTGCACATTGATCTCAGAATTTATTGTCTCGGACCTACCAAACCGAGATTTGGAAGTCCATTTCGCAGGAGGACCTGAGCCTTACGTCATTGCAAAACTGAGGAAGTGCCCAAACTATTCCCCAAAAAGTGATGATATTTGGGAATGCCTTGCACCAATATCTGGGAAATAAGCTTTGATCCTTCCCTCCTAAGCTTCCCTTGACCGGCCCCTCGTCAAAGTCACCTTGGGTCGATCAGATGACCGCTTTTATACGAACTTCAGACAGCCCTGTCAGCCAGGCATCACAATTCCCGCACCTCCCTCGCCGCACACCCAAATCTCTGCCGAAACGCCCGGCTGAAATGCGACAAATCGTTAAATCCCCAACGCACGGCCACCTCGGAGATTCGGTGTCCGTTGTAGTTCGGGTCCAGCAATTCTCTTCGGCAGTTATCCAACCGTCGTTGCCAGACATAGCGCATCAGCGAGGTGTTTTCATCATGGAACAGATCGTTGATGTAGCGTGCGGACAAGCCAGTACCTTCGGCTACCATGGTCGTGTCCAGCGTGGAGTTGGCGAGATGTTGTGCGACATAGTCCTTAACCCGGTGCAAGGCAAGCGAGCGGCTGCGAGATAAGGTGTAATCCTGCGGGCGCACTGAGGCGAGTGCCAGTGTGAACAAGTCCAGGGAGTGTTCTGAAAGTGCATCGAATTGCTTGATATCCAGTGTTGCGGCCTGCTGTGCGGCGGTACGAATGAAGTTGGCGGCAATTGCGCCAGTACCGGTGTCGCCGGGGATGCGTAACGCAGTGCAGTGTTCGACCCCGGCAAGGCGGTCGCGCAGCATTGGGCGCGGAATCGTGACAATGAGTTTGGAGAAGGCGCACGTGCACTTGATGCGGTGCGGGCGGGTGGCGTCGTAAATCGCCATGTCGCCGGGATTGAGAAAAGTTTCTCGCCCGTTCTGCTCAAGCAGGTAGTTGCCGGAAAGCAGGATGACGCCAAAGTAATTGTCTTGTCCATGGTGATGCGGCTCGTGCGCGGGCCGGTTGATACCCAGCGCATGGGAGCGAACCACGGACAGCCGCAGTTGTTGCCACGGGTAGAACGTCATTTCGTTGAACAGGTCGCCGTCGTCGGAGGGTTGCACCTCGACTTTGGTATATTCGCGGCGGATGGTGTCCTGCAACCATTCACGCCGGTCGCACAGGGGAACATCCGCAGTCGAAACGGTGATGGCTGAGGGGCGATTGCCTAATGCGGAGATCAGCGTTTGCCTTGGGCTAGACTCCATTTTCTGATTTTCTCCCCAGCTAAAAGTTAGCGATTCTCTGACTATGGGTGGATGTTAGGCATGCCGACACTTTCTGTAAACGGCGCGACTACCGTTTCAGTCAAGTCATTGCGCCGTCACGGATTAGCTGGTCGTGCATAAGAGTACTCATACTGGCGGGAGGTCGGAGTTACGCCGATTCATCCATACACTTGGGGAGGAAAAGCATGCAACAAGATAACAAACATGCAGGAAATATCGTGTTAATCCGGGGGGCCGCCCTGTGGCTGTTGATGGCCATTTTATTGGCGTGGTGCATGGTGGGTCTGGGATTCGGCATTGTGCCACTCAAGGCCGTTTTCGCCGGGAAGTTCAGCCGTTTGCTGTCGGCGCACCTGGATTTCCTCATCATGAGTTCGCTGCTTTTTGGCTTCTATGCCGCCAAAGTGTCGCTGCCCTGGCACGTGCGCTGGGCCATGGTGGTTGGGGCTTTCACCAACTCCAGCCTGTTTTTGCTGATGGCGATGTTCCCTGCGCTGGACAACCCTACCGCTCCCCCGCCACAAATCTTCCAGCTGTACCTGTTCGCCAGCATCATCACCACCAGCTACGGCTTCGGCAAGGGAGCCGTAACGGTGCTACGGTCGACACTTAGGGACTGACGTACCCTCGCGCCGCCATCTCGTAATAATGGTGGCACGGCTACACTCACGCCAGACGTACTATTCGCCCCCCCCGATAAGGGGCGGAAGTTAAATGTCCGTGTGGGTCAATCAGCGCCGCTAGCGCTCAAGAGAGCGATGTTATTTGAGTTTCAGACGTTCGCAATCACCACAAACATCTCATCACCTACACACATAGGTCTGCAGCACTAGCGGTCTCCACTGTAGACACAGAAGAAATCAAGGCAGCTGCTTCAAGTAACTGCTGCCCTGATTGCCCCAAGATAAATGGCCATGACACGAGCTTGCGAACCACCTCGTGGTTTGAGACATTCGACTGATCACTCCTGAATTTCTACGAAAATGGATCGCAATCTTACTTTCATCCCAAACAAGTTACGTTCGGAAACGTACTGAATCGCCATATCACACGGCGTAATCTCCAACGCAAATTCTGATGAATTTCTTATGGAGGTTATATGGCAAACGAGAGTTTCAAGGACCTGCTTAATACTTACATGAATTCTTACGAGCGTGACTCATACAGGAAACGCAATATTCACAAAGAGTTCCCTGTTCCTAAAGTCCCTAGACATGATTTTTTTTAATAGATCGTCAGAAATCAAAGAACACACCTGTTCCGCGACACCCTTATCTTGGCGAGAGCGATTAGGTAAGTACTTTGCCTGTCATCCCGTATGAAATGCGTCTACCAAATGAGATATTACAAGGAGCTACCATGACTCGAATTGGCTATCAATTGCGTCAAGACATATCCCCTATCAGCACAGTTCATATTGAGGATGTACTCAAGGAGAACGCCAGCTTGATTATTAGGCTAAGCAAAGCGGATATTGAAATTGGAAGACTGATGCTTGAGATAGCTCGGTTAAAAGTCGAACGAGCAGACTTGTCAGCAAAACTCCAAGACTCCGAGAGCGAAGTTAATAGGTTATACAGAGCCGTAAAGCACCAAGAGACTCAGCAAGGCTGGTTGCAGAGACATCCATTAATAAATGGGTACGTGTAGATATTGGGGTTAAAAATATCTGCCTGAATGATGGCTATTATTCAAAGTCACGCTCATATATCCGCGTTTCAGTGCGGCATTAATCGGTCAATTGAGAGTAGTGGTGGATGGCGAAGTGTGGAAGGCTGAGACACGGCCCCCCCTGAACCTACTTGCCTGAAAATCCACACATCACATCGGGTTGCTCAACCCAACCATACCCATTTAACTGGAAGATGTTGACGCCGCACGTAGAGGTGATACGGCCGCTATTGGTCCAACAATCCCTGTGTCATTTGGCAGCCCAACGTACAAAGCCTTCTTCGAACTCATCAATGCCATATTCACGTAAAGTGAAGCAGCCATGCTGGCATAGGCAGGATTGCTCGTGACGTTTATCAGTGCCTGAGTGTTTGAACTGATGGTTGAGTTTTGAGCGGGTGCACTCGTGGCGTTCGAAGCACCATTACCGTTGTTCCCTATAGCACCATCGGTCGTTGCGGTGCTGGTCGTGACATTAGCGGTCGTGATAGGTCTTGGCTGTGTAGATGCGGTCGTTAAAGCCGCATTTTTTGATGCGGTAGGCACAATGATGACGTGGCTGACAGTCTCTGTATGAGCGATCTTGCCAGCAGTATCGCTGGGGGGTGAATCTATCAAAATGGATGCCATCCCAGAATTGGGTAGACCAGCCGCATTGTAGGTGAGAGGCACCGGCAGCGTAGTTCCCAAGTCCACAATCACGCTGCGATCTACGACCGATGAGGCATCCTTGGTTAATATGGAAAGTTTCCTCAAAACTGTAGAGGTGGTTACCGCATAATCATTCGATATAGTCTGAATTTCAGTTAGCACAAGCAATCTCTCCAGCACTATCCGCACTCAAAGATAAGTATGCGACAGGCTAAAGCAGGCACAAGGCGATGTCTGTGTGGCAGCTAACATAGAACAAGAGATCGGTCTGAAACCTCAGACAACCCGTTTAAAGCGCTGAAACTTAGCGAAAGGCGATGCGATCGTGATTCAAGTATCCATGAGGATATTTGCCAGGCGAGGACATGCAGAGCATTGTGTTAGCCTTGGTGATGATGTCTGCCTAATTGAACTATAGATGGGACACATTCCCCCTATGAATTCAATGGATTATGATGACTTTTATCGGGAGCATCGAGTCTCTCGAACCGGTTGAACCCGGCCAGCCGGGCACTACGTTCTGACCATCAGCTAAAAGCCGCCGGATAGTAGCCGTTCAACCCTCTGATTAGCGTCTCAAAAGCGGGTGGCCAGCTTGGCTGGAATACGTGCTCAGTCATGCAGCGAACGTCAGGCCTCTACATCCGGCACTTCCGCCCCATAGAATTTTTCACGCAACTTTTTCAGCTGATCACGCAACTTCGCCGCCTTCTCAAATTCCAGATTGCGTGCAGCTTCGTGCATTTCCTTGTCGATCCGCTTCATTTCCCGTGCCAGCTGCTTCTCGCTCATCGCCTCGTAGCTGGCCGTGCTCTGGGCAACACTGCGTTCCTTTTGCGCCGCATCCTTGTCGTACACGCCATCGATGATGTCCTTGATGCGCTTGGTCACGCCGCGCGGCGTGATGCCATGTGCTTCATTATGCGCGATTTGCTTGGTACGGCGACGCGCGGTTTCGTCTATCGCCAGCTTCATCGAACGGGTAATGCGATTGGCGTAGAAAATCACTTTGCCGTTGAGGTTACGTGCAGCCCGGCCTGTGGTCTGGATCAATGAGCGCTCAGAGCGCAAAAAGCCCTCCTTGTCCGCATCCAGAATGGCCACGAGTGACACTTCCGGGATATCCAGACCCTCACGCAGCAGGTTGATGCCTACCAGCACATCGAACTCACCCAGACGCAGGTCCCGTATGATTTCGACCCGCTCCACCGTATCGATGTCGGAGTGCAAATAACGCACCTTGATGCCATGCTCGGACAGGTAATCGGTCAGGTCTTCTGCCATGCGCTTGGTCAGCGTGGTAACCAGCACCCGTTCGCCTACTTCAATGCGCGCACGGGCCTCAGACAGCAAATCATCGACCTGGGTATCTGCGGGCTTCACCTCGATTTCCGGGTCGATCAGACCGGTCGGTCGCACGACCTGCTCCACTACCTGCTGCTGATGAGTCGCTTCAAATTCGGCGGGGGTCGCGGAGACAAACACGCACTGCCGCATGACCTTTTCGAACTCATCGAAACGGAGTGGCCGATTGTCCAGGGCGGATGGCAGGCGAAAGCCATAATCCACCAGATTTTCCTTGCGCGCGCGGTCGCCCTTGTACATGCCACCGATCTGCGGCACCGTGACATGGCTCTCGTCAATAATCATCAGGGCATTCTTCGGCAGATAGTCGATCAACGTTGGCGGCGGATCGCCCGGGTGGCGGTTGGATAAATGCCGCGAATAGTTTTCAATGCCCTTGCAGAAGCCGATTTCGTTGAGCATCTCAAGGTCGTAGCGCGTGCGCTGCTCGATGCGTTGCGCCTCCACCAGCTTGTTGTTCTTGATGTAGAAATCCACGCGCTCACGCAATTCCAGTTTGATGTTTTCAATGGCGCGCAGCGTCGTCTCGCGCGGTGTCACGTAATGGCTGGAAGGGTAAACCGTAAAGCGCGGGACCTTGTGCAGAATCTGCCCGGTCAACGGGTCGAACAAGGTCAGGGTTTCGATCTCGTCATCGAACAACGAGATCCGCAAGGCCGTTTCCGAGTTTTCCGCCGGGAAGACATCCACCACGTCGCCGCGCACGCGGAACGTGCCGCGCGCAAAGTCGAATTCGTTCCTGTCGTATTGCATGCCTGTCAGCCGCAAGATGACATCGCGCTGGCTGACCTTTTCCCCCTGCGTCAGATGCAACACCATGCCGTGGTAATCCACCGGGTCGCCGATACCGTAGATCGCCGACACGGTGGCCACGATCACGCTGTCTTCGCGTTCCAGCAGCGCCTTGGTAGCCGAGAGCCGCATCTGTTCGATGTGCTCGTTGATGCTGGAATCCTTCTCGATGAACATGTCACGCGACGGCACGTAGGCCTCAGGCTGGTAGTAGTCGTAATACGACACGAAATACTCCACCGCGTTGTTGGGCAGAAACTCGCGGAATTCCGAATACAGTTGGGCCGCCAGCGTCTTGTTCGGTGCCATCACGATGGCTGGCCTGCCCAGTTGGGCGATGACGTTGGCCATGGTGTAGGTCTTGCCCGAGCCCGTCACCCCCAGCAGGGTCTGGTATTTAAGCCCTCGCCGCACGCCGTCCGTCAGCCGCTCAATGGCCGCGGGCTGGTCGCCAGCAGGCGGGAACGGCTGGTGCAATTCATAACGGCTATTGGGAAAGGTAACGATCACGATAGGGCCTACAAATGGGATATCGCATTGTAGCAGTTGCGCATTTGTTTCCAGGTCATTCACACAGCATCACGGCTACGCAGATGAACCCCGCTGTGACAGGCTCAAATCCAATATATTCTATTTTGTTATTTTCTTATTTAATTAAAGTCTTTCCCATTATTAAGATAGCCGTCTATAGTGCGTTCCGTTAATTGAATAATGGAGTCAATGGCCATGTCCAACACAGATCAGCAACCAATCAGGAAGTCCGCAAACAACACCCCTGACTTGGAAAGCCAGTTTCTGGATGCCATCAATCGTGCACGCAACGGACTCCGCTTCGGCTCGATTGAGATCACCGTCCACGACGGCAAGGTGACCCAGATAGAGCGCAAGGAAAAAATTCGATTTCAATCATAAAGCGACCCGGACCACCGGGAGCCAAAGGTAATAGCGGCAACAAGCGTACTGACCAAAAAATGGAAGACGCAAAACCGATAAAAATTCAGGAGATCTCCATGCAATACAAAAGAAAATTAATTACGACGCTGCTGATCGGCAGCGGCATTATTTCAGCCCCGCAGGTCGCGCTGGCCAATGACAGCTCCGAGCTGGAACAACTCCGCGCACTGGTGCAGGAACTCGACCAGAAGGTCCGCGTGCTTGACCGCAAGAACGAACTGGCCGATGAGGCCGCAGCAGCAGCCAAGAAGGAAACGCCGATTGTATCGGCCAGCGAAAATGGCTTCGGCTTCAAGTCCGCTGACGGCAAGAACGAAATCAGATTCCGCGCACTGGCACAGATTGACTATCGCAATTTCACTAATGGAAGCAACGACACAAAGAATATCGACGGCTTCGATTTCCGCCGCATCCGACCATCGGTAGAAGGTACGCTGTATGGCAAATATGATTTCCGCTTTGTGCCGGAATTCGGCGACAACAAAACCACCTCAAACAGCGGCATCGTCGACGCCTACATCGACGCACGTTTCAAGCCATGGTTCCAAGTACGTGCCGGTAAATTCAAGCCTTATGTCGGTCTGGAACGTCTGCAAAGCGGCGGCGACATCAAGTTCATTGAGCGCAGCTTTGTCAGCAACAACATTCTGCCCAACCGCGATGTTGGCGCATCTGTGCACGGCGATTTGTTCGAAGGCAAGCTGAACTATGCCGTCGGCGTGTATAACGGCGTCGTGGATGGCGGAGATAACGTCACCTCACAGGACACCAATGGCGACAAGGAATATGCCGTACGCCTGTTTACTACACCGTTCAAGGGTGAAGACTCCATCCTGGAAGGACTGGGCTTCGGGCTGGCAGCCACACATGGCAATTTCACGGGGACGACGACAAACACAGGGCTACCCAACTACAAAACGCCAGGGCAAGAGACCAACTTCTTCACCTATAACGCAAAACTTACGAGCGGATCCACTACTGCATACGATAGCATCGTCGTCGGCAATGGTGATCGTACGCGTTGGGCGCCGCAGGCTTACTACTACAGTGGCCCATTCGGCATAATCGCCGAATATGCTGTCGTCACGCAGGATGTCAAAAATACAGGATCGTTGGCTGCGGTCAAGAACAAAACAGCCACTCTCGACAACGATGCCTGGCAAATCGCCGCTTCATGGCTAATTACCGGGGAAACTGCTTCGTTCAAAGGTGTAAAGCCAAAGAACAACTTTGACCCGGATGGTGCGGGCTGGGGTGCTTGGGAACTGGTCGCACGCTACCAACAGAACAACATTGATAATTCTGCTTTTACTAATTCTGTATTCGCTGACATCACAAAGTCTGCCAAATCAGCCAAGGCCTGGGCAACGGGCGTGAACTGGTACCTGAATCAGAACCTCAAGTTGGCCGTAAATTACGAGCAAACCAACTTTGAAGGCGGTGGTGGTGGAACCGTGGCAAATCCGATCGATCGCCCGAACGAAAAGACTTTGTTCACACGTCTGCAGATTTCCTACTAAGCACTCTTTGATCGTTTAAAAGGACATCAAAATGAAATTCAAAACCCTGGCACTGTCTACGCTGCTTGCTGCCCTGTTTGTTTCGGTGCAGGCACTGGCGGCCGACATCAGCCTGCTCAACGTGTCGTATGACCCGACTCGTGAGCTGTATCAAGACTACAACGCGGCTTTTGCCAAGTACTGGAAAGCCAAGACTGGCGACAATGTATCCGTCAAGGCTTCCCACGGCGGCTCCGGCAAGCAAGGTCGTGCGGTGATTGACGGGCTGGAGGCAGATGTCGTCACCCTGGCGCTTGCCTATGACATCGACGCCATTTACGACAAGGCCAAGCTGATCCCCAAGGATTGGCAAAAGCGTTTGCCGCACAACAGCTCGCCTTACACCTCGACCATCGTATTCCTGGTGCGCAAGGGCAACCCCAAGCACATCAAGGATTGGGATGACGTAGTGAAGCCTGGCGTTTCCATCATCACCCCCAACCCCAAGACCTCCGGTGGTGCACGCTGGAACTACCTGGCAGCCTGGGCTTACGCGTTGAAGCAGAACAACAACGACGAAGCCAAGGCCAAGGAGTTCGTAGGCAAGCTCTACAAGAACGTCCCGGTGCTGGATTCTGGGGCACGTGGCGCGACCACCACCTTTGTCGAACGTGGCATTGGTGACGTGCTGTTGGCGTGGGAAAACGAAGCCTTCCTGGCACTGAAGGAATCTCCAGGAAAGTTCGAGATCGTGGTGCCTTCGCTGTCCATTCTGGCTGAGCCGCCGGTGACCGTGGTGGACAAGGTGGTCGACAAGCACAAGACCCGTGCCGTTGCCGAAGCCTACCTGAACTATCTGTATAGCGAAGAAGGCCAGGAAATCGCTGCGAAGAACTACTACCGCCCCACCCTGGAATCCGTGGCCAAGAAATACGAGCCACAGTTCCCCAAGGTCAATCTGGTGAAGATCGACGATGTGTTTGGCGGTTGGCAAAAGACCCAGAAAACTCACTTTGCCGACGGCGGTGTGTTTGATCAGATCTACGCCAAATAAGCTGTAACGACCGCCCCATCAGGACAGGAGAAAGATCATGACAACGTTGGTGATCGGTGGTGACAGGATAGATACGATCCGTCGCGAACTGGCCGAGCATGGTCTGGACAATGTCGAACATTGGGGCGGTCGCAAACCGGCCGACGCGAGACGGGCGATCCCCGCTCGCGTCAAGCTGGTGGTCATGGTCACCGACCAACTGAATCACTCCATGCTGTACAACGCAACCATACGCGCGACACGGCTCGGCTTGCCCATCATCTACAGCAGACGCTCCGCTCATGAGTTGCGCAGCAAACTTGGCGAGCAGTTCGAAAGAAAACAGGCACTCCCAAAGGCGTTGCCGATCAGGCGGCCAGGCTGGCTGCCGTCGGCCCCTTTTCTGGCCATTTCATACTGAAAGGAAACACCATGGCGATTCAAGCCATCAACGTACGCAACCAGTTCCGTGGCCGCATCAAAGAAATCATCACTGGCCCTGTCGTCTCTGAAGTGGATGTCGACACCCCGGCGGGCCCAGTCACCGCAGTGATCACCACGCGCTCGGTAAAGGAACTCGGCCTGGCGCCCGGGATCGAAGTACTTGCACTGGTCAAGTCGACCGAAGTGGCCATCGCCAAACTGTAGCCGTTCAGCAGGAGATTCTCCATGAGCATTCATGCCCTGAACGCCCGCAACCAATATGCAGGCACCATCCGCGATGTGGTGTTTGGCGACGTGCTGTCCGAGATCGAAGTCGAAACGGCGTCAGGCGTCGTCTCCTCCGTTGTCAGCACCCGATCCATCAACGAACTCGGACTACATGTCGGCAGCAAAGTCCTCGCCACGTTCAAGGCGACCGAGGTCTTCCTGGCGGTCATCTGACCCGCCTCCAGGAGCGCGTGATGCAAGAAATAAATTTCGATGTTTCGCTCGATGTCCGTGGTCTCAGCCTGCCCAGACCGCTGGTTTCCACCAAAAAAGCGGTCGACAGCCTCAAGTCGGGAGGAATCCTGAAAATCGTCACTTCGGACCAGGAAAACGCGAACAATTTCCAGACCTTTGCCCGCCATGCCAGCCTGACGATGCTGGCCAGCAATGAACGTAATGGTCAATTTCAGTTCTTCATCAGGAAACCCTAACATGGCCACATTGGCTCATACTGCAATTTTTGGCAGCCCGGATTCGACACATTTCGACCGCACCCTGGATGCACGCGGCCTCAGCTGCCCGCTGCCCATCCTCAACACCAGAAAATCCGTCGAGAGCCTGGGCCCGGGTGAAACGCTGAAGGTCATTTCAACCGACAGCGGCTCAGTCAGTTTTTTCGAATCACTCGTGCGACAGACCGGTCTGGAACTCGTCTTCTGGCAAGAGCTCGATGGTGAATACCAATTCTTCATCCGCAAAAACTGAACTAGAATTTGGCGCATCGCCAGTACCCGCAACAGGAGAACATCATGCCTATTTACCAGGACAATTCCCTTTCCATCGGTCATACCCCGTTAATCAAGCTGAATCGCATCCAGGATGGCGCCCAGGCGACCATTCTGGCCAAGATCGAGGGCCGTAACCCGGCCTACTCCGTCAAGTGCCGCATCGGTGCGGCGATGATCTGGGATGCCGAGAAAAAAGGCCTGCTGGGGCCAGGCAAAGAGATTGTCGAGCCGACAAGCGGCAACACCGGCATTGCGCTGGCATTCGTCGCGGCTGCGCGCGGGATTCCATTGACGCTCACCATGCCTGAAACCATGAGCATCGAGCGCCGCAAGCTGCTGGTCGCCTACGGTGCCAAGCTGGTGCTGACCGAAGGGGCCAAGGGCATGAAGGGCGCCATCGAAAAAGCCGAAGAAATCGCGGCCTCCAACCCCGACAAATACGTGCTGCTGCAACAGTTCAAGAATCCGGCAAACCCGGCCATCCATGAGGCCACCACCGGCCCGGAAATCTGGGATGACACCGAGGGCAGCATCGATATTTTCGTGGCCGGGGTAGGTACCGGCGGCACGATTACCGGCGTGTCGCGCTTCATCAAGCACACCAAGGGCAAGGCGATCAAGACGGTTGCCGTGGAACCTGCAGCGAGCCCGGTGCTGAGCCAGAAACGCGCGGGAGAGGACCTGAAGCCCGGCCCGCATAAAATTCAGGGCATAGGCGCGGGCTTTGTGCCTGACAACGCCGACCTCACCCTGATCGATGATGTCGAGCAAATCAGCAACGAAGATGCCGTTGAATACGCCCGCCGACTGGCGCGTGAAGAAGGTATCCTGGCCGGGATCTCTGGTGGCGCCGCTGTGGCCGCTGCGGTTCGCCAGGCCAAACGCCCAGAGAATCAGGGCAAAACCATCGTCGTCATCCTGCCGGACTCCGGCGAACGCTATTTGAGCACGGTGCTGTTTGAAGGCCTGTTCGATGCACAAGGGATCGCCGCATGAGCGCAAACGTCGCCAGCATCGGCAAGGGTGCGCACCAGCAGATGCAGCGGGAAATCGATTCCGTGGTGGCCGACCTGCGCAAGCTGCGGGTCGCTTCGCTGGAAAGCCGCCAACGTCGGGACCGTCCGCCCAAGCTGCCCTCGCGCACGACCCTGAGCAGCGTCGTCGAAGGCCTCTCTGCCGCCCTGTTCCCCAACCGCCTTGGTCCGCCAGGGCTGACCGACGAAGGCATCGATTATTTCGTCGGCCATACGCTGGACGTTGCATTGCGCGCACTGTGCGACCAGGTCGGGCGAGAACTCAAGTTTGCAGTCGAGTCCGACGACGCCGAAGAACAGTCATGCAGCATCGTGCGTGAATTTGCACGCAGCCTGCCGGACATCCGCGCGCTGCTCGACAGCGACATCCGTGCCGCATTTGAGGGCGACCCCGCCGCGCGCAGCGCCGACGAGGTGCTGGTCTGCTATCCCGGCATCACCGCCATCACGCACCACCGTATCGCCCACCGGCTGCATCGGCTTGGGGTGCCATTGATCGCCCGCATCATTTCCGAAATCGCCCACTCGGCGACCGGCATCGACATCCACCCCGGCGCACAGATCGACGAAAGCTTTTTTATCGATCACGGGACCGGGGTCGTAATCGGTGAAACCACGGTGATAGGCAAACACGTTCGCCTCTACCAGGCCGTCACGCTGGGCGCCAAGCGGTTCGCTGTCGAAGAAGACGGCACGCTGGTCAAGGGCAATGCCCGCCACCCCATCGTGGAAGACGATGTCGTGATTTACGCCGGGGCAACCATCCTGGGGCGCATCACGATTGGCCAGGGTTCCACCATAGGCGGCAACGTCTGGTTGACCAGATCCATCCCGCCCGGCAGCACCATTACCCAGGGACAGTCACAAAACGGTGCATGATTTATTCATGAAAAAACAGTAAACTGCCGCCATATCCTCTCGCCTACCAGACACACTGGCGGCAAAAAATTCCAAGCTATTCAGCGAACTGACCAGACCACTGGAAGGGAGCCACAACCCTGACAGAGGAACACAATCATGGCAGATATTCATGACGCACAAACCGCATTAGGCGACGTCGCCGCCCGTACACTAGCCAACGCCACCAAGACGCGGCCGATGATGCCCACCATCACCCCGCGCTGGCTGCCCCACCTGTTGAACTGGGTTCCGGTCGAAGCCGGCATCTACCGCGTCAACAAGGTCAAGGACGCCTCCAAGGTGATCGTGGATTGCTCGCAACGCGATGAACGCGAACTGCCGGCAACCTTCGTCGATTACGAAGAATGGGGCCGCGAGTACATGCTGTCTGCAGTCAACACCGTGCTGGATGTCCACAGCCGCGTTGCAGACCTGTACAGCAGCCCATTCGACCAGACCGGCGAACAACTGCGCCTGATCGTCGAAACGATCAAGGAACGCCAGGAAGGCGAACTCATCAACAACAAGGAATACGGCCTGCTGAACAACGTGGCCAAAGAGCAGCGCATCAAGACCCGCACGGGCGCGCCGACCCCGGACGACCTGGACGAACTGCTGTCAAAAGTGTGGAAAGAACCAGGCTTCTTCCTGGCCCACCCCAAGGCCATTGCAGCCTTCGGTCGCGAATGCACCCGTCGCGGCGTGCCACCGCCGACCGTATCGCTGTTCGGCTCCCAGTTCCTGACCTGGCGCGGCGTTCCGCTGATTCCTTGCGACAAGATCGGCATCAACAAGGAAAACAAGACCAGCATCATCCTGCTGCGCACCGGTGAAAGCCGTCAGGGCGTGGTCGGCCTGTACCAGCCCAACCTGCAAGGCGAACAAAGCCCAGGCCTGTCTGTGCGTTTCATGGGCATCAACCACAAGGCCATCGCTTCTTATCTGGTTTCGCTGTATTGCTCGCTCGCGGTGCTGACCGACGACGCACTGGCCGTGCTGGATGACGTGCAAGTGGACAAGTACCATGAGTACAAGTGATCTGGTTGCATATCCTGATCTTGCAGCACTAGGGTTGCCCGAAGAAACGGCGTTGTCCCAACTGGCGAGCCAGTTGTACGGCACGCCGCCGACGGGCTCCTCCTGGGACCAGTCGAACGAGACCGCCGCGCCGTATTACTTCCTGGATTACGCCAGCACCAATCAACCCGGGGTACGCGTACCGGGGCAACTGGCCGAAACGCCGCAGTTGCAGGGCTATGCGCCGGCAGCGGGATTCGACGTGGAACTGGTGCGTCGCGACTTCCCCATCCTGGGAGAGCGCATCAACGGGCGCCCGCTGATCTGGCTCGACAATGCTGCAACCACGCAGAAGCCGCGATCGGTGATCGAACGCCTGGCGCACTTCTACGAACACGAGAACTCGAATATCCACCGTGCGGCGCATGAACTGGCCGCACGGGCGACGGATGCCTATGAAGAAGCCCGCGAGAAATCGCGTGCCTTCCTCAATGCGGCCTCGCCTAACGAGATCGTATTCGTGCGCGGTGCCACGGAAGCCATCAATCTGGTGGCGCAGAGCTGGGGGCGTCAGCACATCCAGGCCGGTGACGAGATCATCGTCAGCAATCTGGAGCACCATGCCAACATCGTCCCGTGGAAGCACCTGGCCGACGAAAAAGGCGCAGTGATCAAGGTCATTCCGGTGGATGACGACGGCCAGATTCTGCTGGAAGCCTTTGGCAACCTGCTCAGTCCAAAAACCAAGCTGGTGTCGTTCACCCAGGTGTCCAACGCACTGGGCACGGTCACGCCGGCGCAGCAAATGGTCGCCATGGCCCATGCTGCCGGTGCCAAGGTGCTGGTGGACGGCGCGCAATCGGTTTCGCACATGCGCGTCGACGTACAGTCTCTGGATGCCGACTGGTTCGTGTTTTCCGGTCACAAGGTGTTTGGGCCTACTGGCATCGGCGTGCTCTACGGCAAGGAAGACCTGCTCAACGCGACGCAACCCTGGCAGGGCGGCGGCAACATGATCGAGGATGTCACGTTTGAACGCATCCGCTATCAGGCCGCCCCCAACAAGTTCGAGGCCGGCACCGGCAACATCGCTGACGCCGTTGGGCTTGGCGCAGCGCTGGACTACGTCAGTCGGATCGGCATGGAAAACATTGCCGCCTACGAGCATTACCTGCTGGAGTATGCCACCCGCTTGCTCAAGGAGGTGCCGGGCTTGCGTCTGATCGGCACGGCACCAGACAAAGCCAGCGTGCTGTCGTTCGTGCTCGAGGGTTACAAGACTGAAGAAGTCGGCAAAGCCCTCAACCAGGAAGGCATTGCGGTACGCTCTGGCCACCATTGCGCGCAGCCTATCCTGCGCCGCTTCGGACTAGAAGCAACGGTACGTCCTTCCCTGGCGTTCTACAACACCTGCGGCGAAATCGACACGCTGGTCAGCGTGCTGCATCGCTTGAAGTCTGCACGCCCTAACCGGCTGGCCTGATTTCATACCGTCGTACACGGGCATGGCCGATGTCATGCCCGTTTTTTTGCCCCTCCACTCCATATATTACTTTTATATATCCATATTCGTACTTATTCTTTTACATTATTAATTAGCCTGTTTATAGTGCCGGCATCAATTCTATGAAAGCACGCAATGTTCAGGAAAACACTCCTTCTCACCCTGCTCGCCGCCTCAAGCGTGGCACAGGCCGACACCTCGCTGCTTAATGTCTCTTACGATGTGACGCGCGAGTTCTACAAGGATTACAACCCGGCGTTCTCCAAGTACTGGAAGCAGAAAACCGGGGAAACAGTGACCATCAATCAGTCCCACGGCGGCTCCAGCAAGCAGGCGCGTGCAGTTGCCGATGGCCTTGAAGCCGATGTCATCACCATGAACCAGGCCAACGACATCGACATCCTGTACGAACGCAGCAAGCTGATCCCGTCAGACTGGCAGAAGCGCCTGCCCAATGGCAGCGCACCCACCACCTCCACCACCGTCTTTCTGGTGCGCAAGGGCAATCCCAAGCACATCAAGGATTGGGATGATCTGGTAAAAACCGGCGTATCGGTGATTATTCCCAACCCAAAAACCTCGGGCAACGGGCGCTACGGCTACCTTGCAGCATGGGGTGCCGTGATCAAGCACGGCGGTGACGAAAAGAAGGCGCGCGACTATGTGACACGCCTGTTCAGGAACGTGCCGGTTCTGGATACCGGCGGCCGCGGGGCCACCACCACCTTTGCGCAACGCGGGATCGGCGATGTCCTGCTGACCTTCGAAAACGAAGTATATTTGATCGAACAGGAACTCGGCGCTGACCAGTTCGAGGTCATCTACCCTTCTGTCAGCATCCAGTCTGAAAACCCGGTCACCGTAATCGACAAGGTCGTCGATAAACGTAAAACACGGGCCGTGGCACAAGCCTATCTGGAGTACCTGTATAGCGACGAAGGCCAGGAGATTGCCGCGCGCCATCATCTCAGACCCCGAAATGAAGCCATCGCAGCCAAGCACGCCAAGGAGTTCCAGAAACTGGACCTGTTCACCATCAATGACGTCTTTGGCGGCTGGAAGCAGGCGCAAAAAGTCCACTTCAGTGATGGCGGCGTGTTTGACCAGATTTACGCTAAATAAGTTAAGGAATCATCATGGTACAAGACGTACTTAAAGAACTTAAAACCAGCCTGCATGACGCGTTGTATCTGGATCTGGACGATCTGGGACTGGAAACGCAAGGCTCGGAAGTCATCAGCAAATTCATCGGCGTACAGCTGAAAAGCGCTTTCCAGCCCATTCTGGATAGCAAGCGTAACGAACCCCTGGGCTATGAAGCGCTGCTGCGACCGGCAATTGGCCCTGAAGCGCTGACACCGCAGTTCGCTTTCGATTTCGCCGACAAGCAGGGACGACTGGTCAAACTGGATCGCGTCGCCCGAACCCTGCATACGCTCAATTACCTCCAGTTGCCTGAAAGCCACCGCGGCTTGCTGTTCCTGAATGTGCATCCCAAGCTGCTGGCGACCGTCAACGCACACGGCAAGGTGTTCGAGCGCGTCCTGCACAACCATTCCATCCCCACCCGCCAGGTGGTGATCGAAATCCAGGAAAACACCGTCGACATCGACAAGCACCTGTCGGAAGCCGTCAGCAATTATCGCGACCGCAGTTATCTGGTCGCCATCGACGGCTTTGGTGGCAAGCGCAGCACGCTGGATCGCCTGTGGCGGCTTTCACCTGACTACATCAAGATTGATGGCAGCATCATCCGCGATGCTGAATCCAATCCCAAGGTGCGCAAGATACTGTCCAAGCTGATCGAGATTGTGCAGGAACTCGGGGCGCAAGCCATCGTCCAGGGCATCGAGACCGAAGCCCAGCAACACATTGCCATCGACGCCGGCGCCAATCTGCTGCAGGGGTTTCATATTGGACGTCCTGAATCCGCCGCCTCCCGTCTGACCAGCGAAATCACGCACGCAACCAAGGCTGCAGCCTAGATATATCGTTTCATGATCTCCTCCCTCGAGCGCCTCCCGGCGCTCTTTTTTTGAGGCTTATTACTTTAGTTATAAGTTTATTAGATTCTATTCTTTTTAAATCTATCAAGAACTGCTTATCATGGCGGCGCCTTATAGGAAACCACTCCACATGAAACTGAATCTGAAAAAATCCTCCGTACTCCCCGGATTCGGACCGACGCTGGGCTACACCATTTTTTACCTCAGCCTGATCGTCCTGATACCGCTGTCGGCCACATTTCTCAAAAGCACCCTGTTCACCTGGGATCAATTCTGGGAAGCGGTGACAGCACCGCGCGTCCTGGCTTCGTATCGCCTGAGCTTTGGTGCAGCACTGATCGGTGCGCTGATCAACGCATTCTTCGGCTTGCTGGTTGCCTGGGTGCTGGTGCGTTACCGCTTTCCAGGCAAGCGACTGATCGATGCCCTGGTGGACCTGCCGTTTGCGCTGCCCACGGCCGTTGCCGGCATCGCGCTGACTGCCGTCTACGCCACCAATGGGTGGCTGGGCAGCCTCCTCGAACCGCACGGCATCAAGGTCGCTTTTACACCGCTGGGCGTGGTCGTGGCACTGACCTTCATCGGCCTGCCCTTTGTTGTGCGTACCGTGCAGCCGGTCCTGGAAGATCTGGAGTCTGAGGCGGAAGAAGCTGCGGCCAGCTTGGGCGCCAACCGCGCGCAGACCTTTCTTAAAATAATTTTCCCGGCACTCTGGCCAGCGCTGCTCACCGGTTTCTCGCTGGCCTTTGCACGGGCCATCGGCGAGTACGGTTCCGTCATCTTCATCGCCGGCAACATGCCCATGGTGTCCGAGATCACGCCATTGCTGATCATTACCAAACTTGAGCAGTACGACTATGCGGGGGCAACCTCCATCGCCGTCGTCATGCTCGTCATTTCCTTCATCCTGCTGCTGATCATCAACGGCTTGCAGTGGTGGAGCAGCCATCGTCACGGCATCGGGAGATAACCATGAGCATCGCCACCAACAACAACTACGCAGGCAAGGTCGCACATAGTCGCGCCATTGCCGAGCCGGCATGGGTACGCTGGCTGCTGATCGGCAGCGCGCTGACCTTTCTGGCCCTGTTCCTGTTCGTCCCGCTGGCTGCGGTGTTTACGGAAGCGCTGCGCAAAGGCTTTTCCGTTTACCTGGCCTCGTTCGCAGAGGACGACGCGCTTTCCGCCATCAAGCTGACGTTTATCGCCGCTGCGATTGCCGTGCCGCTGAATCTGGTTTTTGGCGTATCGGCAGCTTGGGCGATCGCCAAGTTCGAGTTCAAGGGCAAAAGCATCCTGATCACCCTGATCGACCTGCCGTTTGCCGTTTCACCGGTGATCGCCGGCCTCATCTACGTATTGATCTTCGGCCTGCAGGGCTGGTTCGGCGGCTGGTTGTCGGATCATGACTTCAAGGTCATCTTCGCCATTCCGGGCATCGTGCTCGCGACCATTTTCGTCACCTTTCCTTTCGTGGCGCGCGAGTTGATCCCGCTCATGCAAGCGCAAGGCAAGGAGGAAGAAGAAGCGGCGATCGTCCTCGGCGCGTCCGGCTGGCAGATGTTCTGGCGCGTCAGCCTGCCCAACATCAAATGGGGGCTGATCTACGGCGTGATTCTTTCCAACGCCCGCGCCATGGGGGAGTTCGGCGCCGTATCCGTGGTCTCCGGCCATATTCGCGGCATGACCAACACCTTGCCGCTCCATGTCGAGATTCTCTACAACGAGTACAACTATGTCGCCGCATTTGCCTGTGCATCGCTACTGGCCTTGTTGGCCCTGGTAACCCTGGCGTTGAAAACGCTGGTGGAATGGCAAGCGACTCGCGCAGCACCCGCGACCGAATAAACGCATCAAGGACCCATCATGAGCATCGAAATACGCAACGTACAAAAGAACTTCGGCAGTTTCAGCGCCCTCAACGACATCAACCTGGATGTACCGTCTGGCGAACTGGTCGCCCTGCTCGGCCCCTCCGGTTGCGGCAAGACCACGCTGCTGCGCATCATCGCCGGGCTGGAATCGCCCGACCAGGGACAAATCCGCTTCAATGGCGAGGACACCACGCAACGGCATGTGCGCGAACGCCAGGTCGGCTTCGTGTTCCAGCATTACGCGCTGTTCCGCCACATGACCGTGTTCGAGAACGTGGCCTTCGGCCTGCGCGTGCGCCCCAAGAGCACCCGCCCCAACGAGGCCGAAATCAAGCGCCGCGTGCATGAACTGCTGGAACTGGTACAGCTGGACTGGCTGGCGGACCGCTATCCACCGCAACTTTCCGGCGGTCAACGCCAGCGGATTGCACTGGCGCGCGCACTCGCGGTCGAGCCCAAGGTACTGCTGCTGGACGAGCCCTTTGGCGCGCTGGACGCCCAGGTCCGCAAGGATCTCCGCCGCTGGCTGCGTCGCCTGCACGACGAGCTGCACATCACCAGCGTATTCGTCACGCACGATCAGGAAGAAGCGCTGGAAGTGGCCGACCGCGTAGTCGTCATGAACAAGGGTGTGGTCGAACAGATCGGCACGCCGAGCGAGGTCTATGACACGCCGGCATCGCCTTTCGTTTACCAGTTCCTAGGCAACGTCAACCTGTTCCACAGCCGCGTGCATGCCGGCTTCGCCCGCATCGGCGAATTTGAGCTTGAAGCCCCCGAGCACAAGGCCACGGAAAACTCGGCAGCCCTGGCTTACGTGCGCCCGCATGACATCGACATCCAGCGCGACGCCAACGGCGATTCGGCGTTCAGAGTGATGGTCAACCACATCCACCCGATCGGTCCGATCATTCGGCTGGAATTGCGCCGTGACGACGAAACCGAGCTGATCGAAGCCGAACTGACGCGCGAACGCTTCCGTGAGCTCGACCTCAAGGCTGGCGAGTATGTGTTCGTGAAACCACGCAATGTGAGGCTGTTTTTGCAGTAGCGGGAACCTTCGCCTCCGGTAAAAGTCTGTCTTGGACAGCCCATTGCCGGAGGTTTTTACATGCCACGTTTCTTCCTGCTGGCCGCCGCCCTGCTGATCAGCCAGAGCGCCCTCGCCTTTGACCAGCAAGCGCTGATACGCATTTTCTTTTCGGTCGTTCTGGTACGTGGCTATGACGCCAACGGTGGCCTTGCCTACGGTTCCGGCGTGGTGGTCGCAGAGAACAAGGTCGTGACCAATTGCCATGTGCTGCGCAAGACCGCCAAGGCGTGGATTTCGCAGGGTGAGGACACGTACCCGATTCAATCCGTACAGGCAGACCCCCATCGTGACCTCTGCCTGCTCAGCTTTGATCGTTTGCCGTTGAAACCCGTTGAGATTGGCAAAACGACGGATCTCTCCAAAGGCGATGAAGTCATGGCCATCGGCCACTCCAATGGCGTGCTTTCCCCCATCACCTCTGGCGGCCAGGTCAAATCGCTCTATCCATTCGAAAACGGCAATGTGGTGCGTACCAACGCACGCTTCGCCATGGGCGCCAGCGGCAGCCCGCTGTTCGATGCGCAAGGCCGGCTGATCGGTATCAACACCTTCAAGACACCCGGCCGCACGGCCTATTTCTACGCCATGCCCGTCGAATGGCTGGAGGGGCTGGATAAACGGGAACCACAAACCCAACTGCCGATTTCAGGCCAGGCGTTCTGGGAGCTGGAGGATGCCAAGAAACCATACTTCATGCAGGTCGCGTTGCCGCAATTGCATGAGGAATGGTCGACACTGCAGGACGTCAGCCTACGCTGGATCACGGCCGAACCCGCCAACGCCGAAGCATGGTATGAGCTTGGCGTTGCGCAGGAAGGACTGGGCGAAACGAATGATGCCGAAGCCTCGTACCGCAAGGCCGCCAGCCTGGACCCGCGCCACAGCGACGCTTTATTCCGGCTGGGGGTATTTGCCTCGCAACGTGGAGACGAAACAGCCGTGCATCAGATCAGCACCACGCTGACACAAATCGATCGTGAAATGGCATTTGCGTTCAACAAGGCGGTCGGCTGCGAGAAAGAGTGCTGACGGCGGGTTTATTCGGCGCGGGTTTATCGGTAAAATTGCAGGAATTCTGCCGATAATTCAAGGATCAACACTTTGGAACTCTCCCGCCGCGTTCAAGCCATCAAGGAATCCCCTACCCTCGCCGTCACTGCACGTGCCGCTCGCCTCAAGGCCGAGGGCCGCGACATCATTGGCTTGGGTGCCGGCGAACCAGATTTCGACACCCCGCAACACATCAAGGACGCCGCCAAGAAAGCCATCGACAGCGGTTTTACCAAATACACCCCGGTAGCCGGCATTCCCGGCCTGAAAAAGGCCATCGTTGAAAAATTCAAGCGTGAAAACGGCTTTGATTACACCACCAACGAAGTCATTGTCGGCGTAGGCGGCAAGCAATGCATTTTCAATCTGGCGCTGGCCGTCTTGAATCCCGGCGATGAAGTCATCGTCCCGGCCCCCTACTGGGTTTCTTATGCGGATATCGCCATCGTCGCTGAAGCACGCCCCATCATCGTCGAATGCGGCATCGAGCAAGGTTTCAAGCTGACGCCTGCGCAACTCGAAGCGGCCATCACGCCGCAGACCAAGCTATTCATGATCAACTCCCCTTCCAATCCGACCGGCTCGGTCTATACGCTGGAAGAGCTGAAAGCCTTGGGCGAGGTGCTGAAAAAGCACCCGCGCGTGCTGATCGCCACAGACGACATGTACGAGCACATCAACCTGACCGGCACACCGTTCGTCAACATCCTGAACGCCAACCCGGACCTGAAGAGCCGGACGATTGTGCTGAACGGCGTTTCCAAGGCCTACGCCATGACCGGCTGGCGCATCGGCTATGCCGCCGGCCCGGCACACATCATCAAGGCGATGGAAATCCTGCAGTCGCAGTCCACCTCCAACCCGACCTCGATCGCGCAAGTCGCCGCACAAGCCGCGCTGGAAGGCGACCAAGGCTGCCTCGAACCGATGATCAAGGCATTCCGCGAGCGCCACACCTACGTGGTGGACCGTTTCAACAAGATGCCAGGCCTCAAGTGCCTGAGGGCAGGCGGCGCGTTCTACGCCTTCCCCGATGCACGTGAAGTTATCACCAGATTGCATGCAGCCGGCAAGCTCAAGGAAGCGACCGACCTCGCCCTCTCCGATTACTTGCTGGAAACGGTCGGCGTTGCCGTGGTGCCGGGTTCGGCATTCGGGGCTGATGGTTACTTCCGGATATCTTTCGCCACCTCGATGGATAACCTGAGAAACGCGCTGGATCGCATCGAACAAGCTTTAAGCTGATTCATTTGATTTGGTCATTCCCGCAAAGGCGGGAGTCTAGTCAAATTGAAGATCTGGATACCCGCCTTCGCGGGTATGACGAGTAATACGGTGTCTCCCTAAGTAAACAATGGGAGCCAACTGCTCCCGTTTCTGTTTGGAGATTCCGAAAATGAACGACAAACAACTGGTTGCCCTGCACGCTGCAAAACTGGTGAAGGATGGCATGCTGGTCGGCCTCGGCACCGGCTCCACCGCCAACTTCTTTATTGAAGAACTCGCCCGCCGCCAGCGCGAAGAAGGCCTGCGGGTCACCACCGTCGCCAGTTCTGTTGTCAGCACCCTCAAAGCCCAGCAGCTTGGCCTGCACGTGGTCGCCATGGAGCACATCAGCCGCATCGATCTCTACGTCGATGGCGCCGATGAAATCACCCCCGACCTCACCCTGCTCAAGGGCCGCGGCTTTGACCTAGTGCGTGAAAAACTGCTCGCCCGCGCTGCCGACCAATTCATCGTCGTCGCCGACCGCAGCAAACTCGTCAGCCGCATCGGCGAGAAATTCCCCATCCCCATCGAAGTCATCCCCTACGCCTGGCAACTCGCCAAATGGACGCTTGAAGGTTTAGGCGGCGAAGGCGACTTGCGCAAGAATGGCGACGGCCTCACCATGACCTCGCACGGCAGCCTGGTGCTGGATATGCAGTTTGATCCCGATCTGGATGCAGCGATGCTGGCGGCCGCGCTCAGCGCCACGCCGGGGGTGGTGGAGCATGGCATTTTCAGCGGGCTGGCCAGCAGCGTGCTGATTGCGGCGGACGGCCAGATCGAGGAACGTCGGGCGCCCTGACGTACGCAGCACACCTGACCGGTCAGACTGCTGAATCAGTTTTACAGGTGCGCCAAGAGCGTTTCGACGTTGGAGACTTCGAACTTGCCTGAAGCTTCCACCCCCAGATACTTCACCACACCATCATCGACGATCATGCCGTAGCGGAAGCTGCGCATGCCCATGCCGCCACCGGTGAGGTCGCGGTTGAGGCCCAGCTTGGTAACATATTCCGCGCTGCCATCCGCCATCATCCGCACTTTGCCGATGGCCTTGTTTTCGCGGCCCCAGGCGGCCATGACGAAGGCATCGTTGACGGCGACGCACCAGACTTCGTCCACGCCCTTGGCCTTGATGGCATCGTATTGGGCGACATAGCCCGGCAAGTGTTGTGCGGAACAGAGCGGTGTGAACGCGCCGGGTACGCCAAAAATCACAACTTTCTTGCCCTTGAGCAGCGGCAGCACTTCCAGCTTTTGCGGGGGCATGGGGCAGCCGTTGCCGGCATCGAATTCCGTGGTTTCCATGAGAATGCCCTCTGGCAGGTGTTCTCCAACTTGTATGGTCATGATCTCTCTCCTAGGTGGTTGTCAGGTTGCTTGCAGATCATTCTAGCGACAAATCAATGCGCATAAAACCTTTTAAAATTCATGGTTTTATCGCATTGCCTTCATGTGCGCTTTTTGAGATGATGAAGGCCTTATCCAAGGCTAAATTCAAGGCGAAACTATCATCATGACCGAACCCAGAAAACTGCGCTGGGGCATTCTTGGCGCCGCCCGCGTCAACGAACGTCTGTTGCCCGCGATTGTTGAAGGCAAGAATTCAGAACTGGTGGCGATTGCCAGCCGACGCCCCGGCGCGGCAGCAGAAACGCTGCAAAAATACGCGCCCAAAGCCACGGGCGGGCGCCTGCTGGATGATCTGGAATCGCTGTTGAAAGCCGAGGACATTCAGGCCGTGTACCTGCCGATGGCCAACGAAGAGCACGCCGAATGGGCGCTGCGCGCCATCGATGCCGGCAAGCACGTGCTGATTGAAAAGCCGCTGGCCCTGACAGTAGCCGATATCGAGGCCATTGAAGCCGCAGCACGCAGCAAGGGCGTGAAAGTGATGGAAGGTTTCATGTATCTCTTCCACCCGCAGCACGCCCGCGTGCGTGAGCTGATTCAATCGGGGCTGATCGGCGAAGTGAAATATGTCCGTACGGCGTATTCGTTCATGATGCGCGCCGCCCGCATGTACCGTGTCTCCCGCACGCCGGCGCAAGGCGGTGGCGCGATGTGGGATATTGGCCCCTACGCCATCCATTCTCTGCAATTATGGTTCGATCATGCGCCGATCAGCGCAATGGCGATGGCGAAATTCAACGAACATGGCGCCGACATTGCCACCACCGGCATTCTGGATTTCGGTCATGGTCGCCACGGGCATTTCGACATCAGCTTTGAAACCACCCGCCGCTCCGAATATGAAATCTTCGGCGACAAGGGCATCATCAAGTGCCACACGGTATGGCAACTGCCGGGCGATGTGCCGGTGATTTCGTGGTCGACCGAGGATGGCCGCCGCGGCACAGAACAACTGCTGCCGGCCAATCATTTCAATCTTGAAATCGAACATTTCAGCGGCTGCGTGCTCAACAACCAAGCGCCGCTGCTGTCGCTCGAAAACGCCAAATCCACTTGCAGAACCATCAACGCGGTTCTGCAATCAGCCGTCGAGGGCCGTGCCGTCAGGATTTCCAGTTAGGCCTTCACCGCTTAAACCTCTGCCAGCTGATCCCAGCGCGTGGTGTAGCCGGGGCTGCGGTTGCCCTGCTTCATGCGCCATGGCTGGTAGATGCCTTCGGCAGCCAGTGTCAACGTCTGCCGGCCCATGACACGGTTGATCTGGTCCATCACGCCCATCAATCGAGAAGATTTTGCATCGGTTTGCACCTCGCCGAACAGATCGTGCTGCAGCCCTTCTGCCGAGACCAGTTCGCTCAATACGATGCCGGCCTTTTGATAGCGGTAGCCAGCCTTGTAGATGCGCTCCAGCCCCGCATGCGCAGCCTTGACCAGCAGGCGCGTATCGTCGCTGGGCGACACCAGCGGAACCAGCATGCTGGCGCTGTAGCGCTTTTCCCACTCGATAAACGGGCTGGTACGGATATAAACCTGCAGCATGCCGGCATATGAGCGCTGACGGCGCAGCTTTTCCGCGGCACGCCCCACGTACAGGGTCACGGATTCACTCAGGTCTTCGAGACTGGTCACCGGAATGCCGAATGAACGTGAACTGATGATCTGCTTCCTGGGCTCGGACAGGTCGTGCAACCCGATGCATGCCGTCCCCTTCAACTCGCGCACGGTTTTTTCCAACGTCACACCAAACTGGCTGCGGATGTAGTCAGGGTCTGCTGCCTGCAGGTCGGCCACGGCCTTGATGTCGAGCGCGTGCAAACGGGGCGCCAGACGACGCCCCACACCCCAGGTTTCACCGACATCGATCGCCTTCAAAAAGGCCTGGCACGGCCCGGCATCCATGGCGTTGAAGTCGCAAACGCCCTCGAACTGCGGGGTGATCTTGGCGAGATGATTGGCCAGCTTGGCCAGCGTTTTGCTCGAAGCAATGCCTACGCACACCGGCAGGCCGGTGTAACGCCTGACGGTCTGACGGATCTCCTGACAATAGCGCGTCAGATTGCGATGCTCCAATCCGGCAAGGTCGAGAAAGCATTCGTCGATCGAATAGACTTCCTGCTGCGGGCTGAAAGTCGCAAGAATCGCCATGACACGGTTCGACATGTCGGCGTAAAGCTCATAGTTGGATGACTGGGCAATAATACCGTGTCTACGTGCCAGCGCCTGGACCTCGAACCACGGCTGGGCCATGCGGACGCCCAGCGCCTTGGCTTCGTTGCTGCGCGCCACCACGCAGCCATCGTTGTTCGACAGCACCACGACGGGCTTGCCATTCAAGCCGGGGTTGAACACCCGCTCGCAAGAGACAAAGAAGTTGTTGCAGTCGACCAGCGCAATAGCAGCCATGCCAGGCGCTCGTCAGCGAAATTTACGCATCGAGCCGGTCACCACGCCCCAGACTTCGAAGGACTGCCCTTCCTTGATATCGATCACGGGAAAATTCTTATTGGCAGGAATCAGGCGCGGCCCTTGTTTGGACTTGCCCAGCGTCTTGACGGTGAACTCGCCATCGAGCACCGCCAGCACGATGTCACCGATCTGCGCCACCGGCGCGCGGTCGATCACCAGCACATCATCCTCGAAGATGCCGGCATCGATCATGGAATCGCCCTTCACGCGGACGAAAAAGGTACTGTTGTCGTTCTCGACCAGATAATCGCTGGGATTGAGGCGCCGATCGACATGGTCGTCCGCCGGCGAGGGAAACCCGGCTGCGACCTTGGACGTGTAGAGCGGCAGCGACCGCGTGACGCTGGCGGGACCCAGCGTCACGAACTCCGCCACATTGTCCTGCCCATCTCGCAGCCGCTTCTTTTCAAGCACGCCGAGGAAGTCGCGCACGTTGCCCACTTCGCTCTGCGGGACGCGTATCACGGCGGTCGATTCACCATACTTGCCGCTACCGGGCTTGCGACCGGCGCCGATGCGCTTGCCGCCGTGATTGTTGCTAGAGTCTTGATCAGTCATGATTAATTGTAACAATAATCAAAACTGCATCCAAGTGGAAGATTACAGCGCGAGCTGACGCTGCCTTCTTGCCTCGTAGAGGCAGATGCCGCTGGCCACTGACACGTTCAGGCTTTCAACACTGCCAAACATCGGAATGCTGACCAGCTGATCGCATGTCTCAGCCGTCAGGCGACGCAACCCCGTCCCCTCCGCACCCAGCACCATGGCGATGGGGCCGTTGAACTTCACCGAGAACAGATCCGCCTCGGCCTCGGCTGCAGTCCCCACCACCCACACGCCGGCATCCTTGAGCTCGCGCAATGTACGCGCCAGATTGGTCACCGCAATGAAGGGCACCGTTTCCGCAGCACCGCAAGCCACCTTGCGCACGGTGGCATTCAAGCCCGCCGCACGGTCTTTAGGCGCAATGACCGCATGCACCCCCATGGCATCCGCCACACGCAGGCAGGCACCGAGGTTATGCGGGTCTTCAACGCCATCCAGCACCAGCAGGAACGGCGGCTCGGCGAGATCGGATTCCAGGATGTCGTGGATGTCCTGATACGGCAGCGGCGTATCTTCCACACGGGCCAGCACCCCCTGATGGCGGCCATTGGCGGCCAAGCCGTCGAGGCGATCCTTGTCCATCTGCATGACACGCACGCCCTTTTGCTCTGCGACCTGCAGCAGGTCCTGCATGCGCGCATCCTTGCGCGTCTTGTCGACGCATACTTCCTGCACGCTGGCCGGGTTCTGGCGAATACGGCTCAATACCGCGTGAAAGCCGAATACGATACGTGTCACACTCATTTTCTCTTAATGCCCTTCTTGGCCTTGGCGGCTGTGGTTTTGGTTTTTGGTTTGGCGGTCGCCTTGGGGTGAGCCGTCAACGTCTTTCTGGCAGGGGCCTTGGTGGTTGGCGCAGCGTCTTCTTCGCTGTCCAGTGCCAGCACAAAGTCGATCTTGCTGGTTTCCATATCCACCCGTGCCACCTTGATTTTCAGGCGGTCACCCAGACGGTAGCGCACGCCGGTGCGCTCGCCCGCCATTTCGTGGCGCATATTATCAAAATTGAAGTAATCGTTCCCAAGTTCCGTCACGTGCAGCAGGCCTTCGACGTACACCTCGTCCAGCGCCACGAACAAGCCAAAGCTGGTCACGCCGGCAACCGTGCCGTTGAACACCTCGCCCACCTTGTCCTGCATGTAGAAACACTTAAGCCAGACTTCGACGTCGCGCGTCGCATCGTCCGCACGGCGCTCGGTCAGCGAGCAGTGCATGCCGAGCTCTGCCCAGTTACCGGCACTGTACTTCTTGCCCTCCACCACGGCCTTGATCGCGCGGTGTATCAGCAAATCGGGATAGCGGCGTATCGGTGAAGTAAAGTGCGTGTAGGACTCATAGGCCAAACCAAAGTGACCGACGTTGTCCGGGCTGTACACGGCCTGCTGCATGGAGCGCAGCAGCACAGTCTGCAGCAGTTGCTCATCTGGACGGCCCTTGATCAGGCTCATCAGCTTGCCGTAATCCTTGGCGTGTGGCGTATCGCCCCCACCCAGCGTGAAGCCGAACTCGGCCATGAAACCGCGCAGTTTCTCCAGCTTCTCCAGCGTCGGGCCTTCGTGTATCCGATACAGCGCAGGATGGTGGTGCTCTTTCAGGAAATCCGAGGCACAGACGTTGGCCGCCAGCATGCACTCCTCGATCAGGCGATGCGCATCGTTGCGGCTGGACGGCACGATACGGTCGATCTTGCCGTTCTCGTTGAACATCATCAGCGTTTCGATAGTCTCGAACTCGATGGCACCGCGCCGCTCGCGCGCCTTCAGCAGCACCCTGAACAGGTTATCCAGGTTCTGCACGTGCGGCATCAGCCAGGCGTATTCCTTCGCCGTCTCCCCCTGCGGGTTGACGATCATGTCGTGCACCTTGGTATAGGTCATGCGCGCCTTGGAGCGCATCACGGAAGGATAAAACTTGTAGCGCTTGATCTTGCCCTGCCCGTCGATCTGCATGTCGCACACCATGCACAGGCGCTCGACATCGGGGTTCAGCGAACACAGGCCATTCGACAGCGCTTCCGGCAGCATGGGGATCACGCGCCGCGGGAAATACACTGAATTGCCGCGCTCGTAGGCATCCTTGTCCAGCGGCTCGCCCGGCTTCACATAGAAACTCACGTCCGCGATCGCCACCACCAGTCGCCAGCCCTTGCCTTGCGGCTCGCAGAACACGGCATCGTCAAAATCGCGCGCCGTCTCGCCGTCGATGGTCACCAGCGGCAACTCGCGCAGGTCGACGCGCCCGGCCCAGTCTTTTTTCTGCACCAGCTTGGGGTAGGCCTCGGCCTGCTTGACCGCCGCAGGCAGGAACTCATAGGGCAACTGATGCTTGCGCAGGGCGATTTCGATCTCCATGCCCGGATCGGCATAGTTACCGAGAATCTCCACCACCTTGCCGATGGGTTGCGCATACACGGACGGCTGCTCGATCAGTTCCACCATCACCACCTGGCCGGCCTGCGCACCCAGGTCGCGTCCCGGTTCAATCAGGATATCCTGATTGATGCGGCGATCCTCTGCCGCCACCAGCACCACGCCGCGCTCGCGGATCAGCCGACCAACCAATCGGGTGTTGGCACGTTCCAGCACCTCGACGATCTTGCCTTCTGGCCGGCCGCGGCGGTCTACGCCGGCCTGGCGCACCATGGCCCGGTCCCCGTGCAGCACCTTGGCCATTTCCTTGGGCGAGAGGAACAAATCATCCCCCCCCGCGTCGGGGATCAGAAAACCGAAACCGTCCGGATGGCCCTGGACCTTGCCGGGAATCAGATTAAGCTTCTCGGCGATGCACAACGCATCCTTGCGATTGCGCAGAATTTGGCCGTCGCGCTCCATGGCGTTCAGGCGGCGCCCCAGGATTTCGCGCTCGCTCTTGCGGATTTCGAGCAGCTTCCACAGCTTCTCGATGCTGACGGGCGCGCCTTCCTCCTCCATCACCTTGAGGATGAATTCTCGGCTTGGCAGCGGGTTCTCGTAATTGGCGGCTTCACGGTCTGCGTGAGGATCTTTTCCGCGATGTATTTTTTTCGTTGACAACTTCGTTATTTCCTTTAAAATGCGCGCTTCTTTCGAGCCCAGATGGCGGAATTGGTAGACGCGCTAGTTTCAGGTACTAGTATCGAGAGATGTGGAGGTTCGAGTCCTCTTCTGGGCACCAAAGCTTTGCAAAACAACCGCATTCATGCTTAATCGCTGGTGCGGTTTTTTGTTTTCTCTCGTCGGTAATGTGATCTTTTTCATTCGCCTGCCGCTATTCTACCCGACTGCAATCCACACTCAGGGGTTAGTTTCATGACCACGCAAACCATAGAATTCCAACTGACTGGCGAATACGTCGAGCTTTGCAACCTGCTCAAACTGGTGGGCCTCGCCGACAGTGGCGGTCACGGCAAAGTGCTGGTCGCACAAGGCACCGTCAGCGTTGACGGACAGCCAGAAAGTCGCAAGACAGCCAAGATTCGTGCCGGGCAGCACGTCGAGTGCCTGGGCAACACCATCCTCGTCAAAGCTGCCGCCTAAACGATCACCAGTTGCCGGTAAAGCGTTTGATATCCCGCAGCTGACGCTTGGTTGGACGGCCCAGGCCGTGGTCGCGGATGCCGTACTCGGCCTTGCGCTGTTCGGCCAGCATTTCGCGCCGCTTGCGTCCTTCTTCAGTCTCTTCATACATCAGGGACGCTTCAGGCGCACCGCGCCTCTGACCTGAAACGGCCTTGACCACGACTTCCCACTCACCGTCTTCCCGCGTAATTTTCAGCAGCGCACCCACCTTGACTTCGCGCGCCGCCTTGGCACGGAAGCCATCGTAATGCACCTTGCCGCCATCGATCGCATCGGAGGCCAGTCCACGCGTTTTGAAAAAACGTGCGGCCCACAGCCACTTGTCCAGGCGCACCTTGTCGGAGGCGTCGTCCTCCCGATTATTGTTTGACTGGCGGCTCATCGCAGATGTTCATGCTCGCGTGCGTGACCCAAGTCGCAGGCCCGACGGAACCCCTCCAGCGTGCGCTGCACACGGCCCAGCACGGTATCGGGACGATAGTCGCCCGCTTCATCCGGCTCACCCGCTGGCAGCCCGGTCAACAGTTCCAGGCCTTCCAGCACATTATCGATGGCGCTGATCGTAAACTCCCCGCGCGCCACGGCGTCGACGACTTCCTGATCCAGTAACAAGTGCGGACGATTGCGTGCCGGTATCACCACGCCCTGGGTGCCATCCAGCCCCAGATTGCGGCAAGTGCGGAAATAGCCTTCGATTTTTTCGTTCACGCCGCCGATAGGCAGGACTTCACCGTGCTGATTCAGCGCACCGGTCAGGGCAATGCCTTGCGGCAGCGGCAGTCCGGACAGCGCCGACAACAGCGTATAAAGTTCGGCGCAGGAAGCAGAATCGCCCTCCACGCCGTGATATTCCTGCTCGAACACCAAAGAGGCCGAGAGGCTGAGAGGCGCCAGATGGGCAAATGCCGCAGACAGCCACCCCTGCAATATCATCACGCCCTTGTCGTGATTAGGGCCGGTCATTTCGACTTCGCGGTCGATGTTGACGATGCCTTCTTCGCCGGCGTAGACCTGTGCAGAAATGCGTACCGGCGAACCGAAGCGGTAATCCCCCAGGTCGGCTTGCGTCAGCCCGTTGATCTGTCCGACTTCGCGGCCCTGAATGCGGATCAGCAACTCGCCATCGCTCACAGCATCCAGGATCGCCTGTTCGGGATAATTATGGCGCGCCGTACGTTCGAGCAGCGCCGTCTCGACATCCGGCAAGTCGATCAGCTCGGCATTGCGCAGGCGGCTGTATACCGAGGACTCGACCAGCAAGGTTTCCAGATGACTGAATTGCGCGCTCATGCGGCGGCGATCGTCGATCTTGCGTTGCATTTCCAGCAGCATGCGGCCCACGGCTGCAGCCGAGCAATGCGGCAAGCCCAGCGCGACGCAACGCCGCGCAAGCAATGCCGCAGTCGCACGACGGGTTTCCGTCGTCGCCGGGAAACTCTCGACAAAATCCACCTTCACCCTGAAATGGCCGGAAAACTCCGGGTCGGCCTCTTGCAGATCGTAATAGTCCTCACGGGTGCCGATCAGCACCAGCTTGACGTGGACTTCCAGCGGTTCCGGTTCCAGCGTGGTGGTTGCCAGTTGCCCGAAGGTGGCGGAAGGCTCTTCGATCTGCAGGCGGCCGTTGCGCAAGAATCGCTGCAATTTCTCCCAGGCCTGCGCATCGCGGATGACGTCTCGCAAATGGATCATCAGAAAGCCGCCGTGCGCACGCATGAGGTTGCCCGCGCGTATACGCATGAAATCCGTAACCAGCACACCATTTTCGGCCTGGTATTCAATACCGCCAAACAGGGAACGGAACACCGGGTCATCATCACACAACACCGGCGCGCCCTTGGCTTCACTGTGGTCCACCAGCAGATTGACCCGGTAACGCGCCAACAGCGGCTCAAGGCCAAGCCCGTCGGGCGTCTCTCGGCCGTTGTTAAAGGCCTCCAGCGAGTCCAGCACATCCTTGGATAGAAGGTTCAGGTAGGCATCGAACTTGGCTTGATCCACCACACCGGCTGCAAGCGCACGACGGATGCATTCGACCTCGCGCGCAACCACCGGCGCAACGGCCTGGCGTTTAATCTGCGTCAGCTGGCGATCCATTTCGCGCTCGATGGGCCTGACTTTTTCCAGATAGCGCGCAATCTCGCTGCGCAACTCCTGCTCGGCTTCTTCCAACACCATGCGCTGTTCGGCGGACAAGGACATGACGGCGTCTTCCTGCATCGCCTGGCCGTTCTTGTCCAGCAGGGTAAATACCAGCCGGCCATCCTCGCGGCGCAAAGAAAAATGACGGCTGGTCGCAAACGCGGTCAGCTCGGCATAAGCCTTGTCCTGTTCTTCATGCAGACCCTTCTTGACCCGTTCGCTATCACGGCGTACGCCCTCTTCATCCAGCTTGCGGGGAATATCCTGGGCAATATGGCGCGAAAACTCCTCCAAAGCGGTTTTCAGAACCGCACCTTGCCCGGCCTGCAGGCGCAGGGCGATCGGCCTTTCAGGCAACTCGAAGTTATACAGATAAACCAGATCAGGGGCGACCGGACGGCTTGCCGCTGCGTGCTGCATGGCCTGCATCATCAAGGTGGAGCGGCCGCTGCCGGCCTCGCCCAGCACAAACAGGTTGTATCCGGGCTGGTCGATCGCCAGGCCGAATTGTGCCGCCTTTTCCGCGCGCGGCTGGCCGACCCAGCCCGGCGCTTCGTCAAGCAACTGAGAGGTATCCTCGAAACCCAGCGCTTCCAGATCAGCCTGCAGGGTCAATTCAGATGGCTTCAACACACGATCCATTTATTGGTTCTCCGTCCAGCGCTGTCTCGCTGTGTCATCGCTGGCACGGGCTTCCACCCAACGCGCGCCAGCACTGGTTTGCTCTTTTTTCCAGAATGGGGCTTCAGTCTTCAGGTAATCCATGATGAACTCACATGCGGCAAACGCTTCGCCCCGGTGGGCGCCAGAGACCAGTACCAGGACGATCTGATCCAAGGGGTTGAGCGTGCCAATGCGGTGGATGATCAACGCATCGAAAATATCCCACCGGGCTTGCGCCTGCCGGATGATGCTTTCCAGCGCCTTCTCGGTCATGCCCGGGTAATGTTCCAGCGTCAGGGCCGAGACCTCTGCACCCTCGTTGAGGTCGCGCACCTGGCCGATAAACGCAGCAACGGCCCCGGTATCCGGGCGGGCCAATCGCAGCCGCGTGATTTCAGCGCCGGCATCGAAGTCTTCGGTCTGTACGCGGACCGCCATGCTAGCCGCCGGTCACGGGCGGGAAGAAGGCGATTTCATCGCCATCCTTGAATCCCGCAGTATTCGGCGCCAATTCCTGATTGATGGCCGCTCGCAACGGGCGACAGCCATCGAATTCCTGTGCCCACACACCGCCACGGGCTGCCAGCAGGTGCATTAATTCGAGAATATTCGTCACGCCCTGCGGCATCGGCAGGTCTTCTTTTGCCGTCCCCAACGCTTCTTTCAGTCGCGCGAAATACAGCACTTTCAGCATCAGACGCCCAGGTCCTCATCGGTTACCGGGCCACGCTGGCCGCTGATGGCCTGCATCATCAGCATCATGGCTTTTTGCTTAACTTCTTCGTCTTCCATCGCCTTAGAGCTGAAAGTAATGCCAAATCTTGAAGAATACTGCTGAATCAGCATGATCAGCATGCTTTCGTCTTCCATGTTCATTCGTCCTTGTCTTCAATTGATTCCAGTACGGGCACAGCCAAGGCCTCGCCTTGCAACTCGACCGCTTCAATCGCGGCGAATCGCTTGCTGATCTTCTGGCTGGTCGTATGCACTTCTTGCACATCGTCGTTGGCCTGGCGGATATGGTCCGCGAGTTTCTTCATGCGCGTGTCAAAGCGGCTGAATTCCTTGCCTAATTTGCCCAGCTCATCCTTGATGATGTGTACCTGTTTGCGTGTTTCGACATCCTTGAGCACGGCACGGGCGGTGTTCAGCACGGCCATCAGTGTCGTCGGCGACACCACCCACACGCGCTTGCTCATGGCGTAGTCCACCACGTCGGAGTGGTAGGCGTGGATTTCGGCAAACACTGCCTCGGCCGGCACGAACATGACCGCGCCATCCGAAGTGACGTTGGGAATGATGTATTTGGAAGATATGTCGTCGACGTGTTTCTTGATGTCGGCCTTGAACTGTTTTTTGGCCAGGGCGCGTTCGATTTCGGAAAGCCCGGACTCGAACATGCGATGGTAGTTCTCCAGCGGGAATTTGGAGTCGACAGCCACTGTCCCCGTTGGTTCCGGCAGGAACAACGCGCAATCGACGCGCGTGCCATTGGGCAGGCTGTACTGCATCTCGAAGGCCGTCACCGGGAGGATGTTGCGCACCAGCGCCTCCAGTTGCACCTCTCCGAACGCGCCGCGCGAGCGTTTATCGCCCAGCAACTCCTGCAGGCTGACCACATTGCTGGTCAGCCCATCGATCTTCTTCTGCGCTTCGTCTATCGTCGCCAGGCGCGCCATCACGCTGGCAAAGGTTTCGTTGGTTTTCTTGAAGCCCTCGTCCAGACGCTCGCTGACCTTGCCGCCAATCTGTTCCAGACGGCCATCCACCGTCTTGGTCAGCGCCTCGATACTGGCGGTGAGCTGCAAGGTCGAATGACGCATGGTGGCTTGTATCAATTCCTGCTCGGCTTTACCTTGCTCAGCCAAGGTCAGGTGCAATTTTTCCAGCACCTGCTCGCGGGTCGCTGCCAGGCCTTCCGCCTGGGAAAGCTGCAAGGCCTGCATGGCATCGCGCGTGGTCTTGAGCTCCTGCGAAACCGATGCACGCAGGCGTTCGGTCGATTCGCCTGAAATGACATTGAGACGATCGCCCAGCTTGTTCAAGCCATCGTTCACGTCCTGCAGCATCACGCGATGTTTCTCTTCCATCTGCGCACGCAACTCGGGCAACAGGCTTTGCTGTTGCCGGGTACGCAGCAACAATCCCAGCTGGAGCAGTACGCCCAGGCAAACCAAAATAAAAATCAGGGTATCTATCATCAAGTTTTCTTTCCTGCCGCCGATTATAACGTAAGCGCGGTTTGTGACGGCGCAGTGGTTTTTATTGCGCTCGGTTTGTGCCACACTGGTATCTACAAACTTTATACACTGACCGGAATTCAAAATTCTCGAGATGTTGATCCATGCATGAAAAAATCGAATTTGCTGAACTGAGAGCCTCTGGCGGCCTCCCCTCGCCCAAAGGCGTCGCGCTCAAGGTGATGCAAATGTGTCAGGACGAGCACCTTTCCCTGAAGGATCTGGCCCAGACCATACAAGGCGATCCCGCGCTGGCCGGGCGTATCATCAAGATTGCGAATTACGTCAATCCCAACCGCTCCCGCCCCATCGCTTCGGTCACCACGGACACACTGATCCTGATCGGCATCCACGCCGTGCGCCAGGTTGTGCTTGGCCTGTCGCTGGTGGGCGATTACCGCGATGGCAAATGCAAGCTGTTCGATTACGAGCAGTTCTGGTCTTTCTCAGTCGCCATGGGCAGTGCAGCGCAAGCCATCAGCGCCGCGATTCGCGTCACAGCACCAGCCGAAATGTTCAACTGCGGCCTGATGTCAGGCATCGGTCAATTGGCCTTGGTGACGGTCAGACCCGAGGCGTACTGCGAACTCCTCACAAAATACCCGAATGCGTCACTGAAGACACTGCAGGAAGCTCAACTGGAATACTTCGGCATGGCCCAGCGAGACATGATGGTCTTCATGCTGCAGGACTGGGGCATTCCCAAACTGTTCATCGATGCCCTGTACTATCACGAAGACCCGCTGTCTTCAGGCTATGCCGAGAACTCGCGCCCCCTGCGCATCACTTACGCACTCCAGCTGGCTTCCTTGCTGGCGCGCGCCTGTGTTGAGTCGGAAGTGGATAAGCAACTGCTGGCACGGATCAAGGCGTTTGGCACCCTGCTGGAGATCGAGACCGAGCGTCTGGACGACATTGCTGAACAGACGCTGCGCGAATGGCAGGAATGGTGCTCGGTGCTCGGCATTCAGGTACGCCGAACACCGCCCGCGCCGATCAAAGCAGAAGAAATCACCGCACCCGCTGCGGAAACGGCGCCTGCAGCAGCCATCGAGCTTATCTCGCCCGAGCCTACAGACCCCCTGAATGAAAACGTCCCGCCGATCACGCCACTGCGCGTCCTCGTCGCAAGCGCCAACGAATTGCAGTGCAACATTCTCAGCAAGGCGCTGGTGCCGCACGGTCATACGGTCAATATCGTCAACTCTGGCCAGAAGGCACTCAGCCTGATTGAGGAATTCAAGCCACACGTGCTGATTACCGACTGGCTGTTGCCCGAACTGGATGGTGTCGGCTTGTGCAAGGCCGTGCGCAAACACCCGCTGGGAGAACGGATCTACTGCATCGTCGTCACCCAGTTCGAAGATGAACGACGCCGCGTCGACGCTTACGAAGCCGGTGCTGATGAACTGATGCGCACGCCACTGAACGCTCGCATGCTATCGGCCCAGATGCTGGTCGCGCAACGCTACGCGAAAATCCCGGACGAGTCCTAACTGAAGCCCCATAACGCGACATGCTGACCAAGCTGGGCCTCATTATGTCGCAGTGGTCTAACGCGTTCACACGTCGCTTTCAGAACAATTTCTACCTTTTCCTCGCCGCCTTGCTGACAGTCGGTGTCCTGATGGACGCCAGCGTATTTCATATCGGCGAGAACATGCGCCAGAAGGCGTTCGACTTCATGGTGCGTCACCGGGTCATCACGCCCAAGCCGGATCCCGACATCATCATCGTCGACGTCAACGAAGCCAGCCTTGCCGCCCTGGCGCCGGATTTCGGCCGCTGGCCCTGGCCACGCCAGGTATTCGGGGAATTTGTGGAACATCTGGAGGCCCAGCACCCCAAGGCCATCGTGTTCGACATCCTGTTTGCCGACGCCGATATCTACAATCCGGATAGCGACACCTACTTCAACGATGTCATCCAGGGTACCAACAACGTCTTCTTTCCCTTCCTGCGGCTTGCCGAGCAGCAGGATGGCTTAAGCCAGGTCAAGCCGGCGATGATCCCCGGGGTCACCGCCGCCGCACCCGGGGCTGACCAGAACACGACCCTTGCCGTGGTCCTGCCCCATTTCGATGCGGCATTGAAAGCCGGGCGCCTGGGTACCCACAATATTTACCCTGACGCTGACGGCATCGTGCGCGAGTATCGGTTGTGGCAGGACAAGTCGGGCTGGACGATCCCCTCGCTGCCGCTCCAGGTCGGCAGTTTTGTGCAGGTGAACGCCATGCCGCCTCCGCAGAACATGCTTATCAACTGGCGAGGGGGGCCCTTCACCTACCGAAACGTCAGCTTCAGCGATGTCTATCGCGACATGACCGCCAAAACACCCAAGCGGCCACAGAATGAGTTCGCAGGAAAAATCGTCATCATAGGCTCAACCGCGCCCAGCCTGTTCGACCTCAAGGCGACCGCCATGGCCAAGGTCCACCCCGGTGTCGAGATTCTCGCGACCGCCATCGACAACGTGCGTCACAACGATTACCTGCACTTCCCGCGCGGCTCAACGATCTATGTGCTGCTCAGCCTGATGCTCGTCTGGCTCACCGCAGGCGCTTTCTACAAAAATGTCGACCGCGACCGTTTCGCCAAGGGCTTCGGATTCACACAAACCGGCCTGCTGGCTGTCTCTTACATCGGCATCAACCTGACCAACACCTACCTTGACCTGACGGGCCCCGTCACCTGGGCCGTCGCCTATTTCAGTGTTGCCAAGATGTATGCGCTGGCAAACGACCGTGCCATGCAACGCTGGCTGGAAGTCAGTGTCAGACCGGGCAACCAGGACCTGCAAGTGGTCCTGATGCCCTTGCTTCTGGAAAGCAGCGTGCCTCTTGGCGAGGCCCTCATGGCCAGGCTGCGCCGCAATCTCGAACACCTGGGGGCGTTACCCAAGGATATCGAACTGATCAAGGGCACGCAGAGCGGAGTCTGGGGCCTATTTGGCGACCTGTTCGTTATTACCTGGACTGGCGCAGCGGGCGACCAAGCCATGCTGACGCAAATCCGTCAGGACGCCGAGGCCATTGCTCACGAATTAAACGCACGAATGCGACAGCTCGGTCTACCTTCCAGTGCGCACGCACGTTATATCCTGCATGAAGGCCAGCTGAATGCTGCTCAGCCGTTGGGGCCGCAATGGCGTGTGTTGTTTGCGCAAGCCATTATTCGCCTGGAACATCCAGCAAAGGAAGACATGACATGAAACCCATTAAACCCATGATCGCCGGCATTTTCATGCTGAGCGCATGCCTGGCGCATGCCGAAAGCGGCACCGCACTGAAGGCAGATACCTTGCGCGCCGAACCCTACGCCGACGCCAAAACGGCTGGCAGCATCGCGCGCAACGACGCGCTGGACATCCTCGACAAGAAAGGCGCCTGGCTCAAGGTCAAGGCCCCCAAGGGCAGTGGCTGGGTACGCCTACTCTCGGTCAAACGCGGTGCAGCCGGAAAATCGAATGAGGCGGCAGGAGTCCTTAGCGTCGCCAGCGGTCGTGCCGGCACCGGGCAGGTGGTCTCCACCACCGGCGTGCGCGGCCTGAACGAAGAAGATCTCAAGTCGGCCAAGTTCAATGAAGACGAAACAAAAAAACTCGAAGGCGCCACGGTGACTGCCGATCAGGCACGACAATTCGCGACCTCCGGCAATCTGCGCGTCCGCAAGCTGGATTACCTGCCCAACCCGGACAAGCAAGGGGGCAAGTCATGAACAAGCACAACTACAGCCTGCTGCTGGCCGTGCTGCTCGCCAGTCTGAGTGCAAGCACATGGGCCTTTGATCTCGGCAAGGCGCTCAAGGGCGCTGTCGAGCAAAACCAACAGGACGCAACGAGCAACAGCGCATCACAAGCCGCTAACGATCAAAGTACGGCCATCAACCTGAAAAAACCGTCTCAGGAAGATGAAATCAAGCTGGGACGGGAAATTGCCGGAAACCTGCTTGGCGCCGCCCCGCTGGTCAAGGACGAGGCCTTGCAGAAGTACGTCAACCAGGTCGGGCGTTGGGTCGCCACGCAAAGCGAACGCCCTGACTTACCCTGGCATTTCGGCGTGATCGAGAGCAATGACATCAACGCCTTCTCTGCGCCCGGCGGTTATGTACTGATTACCAAAGGCCTTTATCGCAAGCTCGCCAGCGAGGCTGACCTGGCTGGCGTGCTCGGCCACGAAATCGGCCACATCGTCAAAAAGCACCAACTCAAGGTCATCCAGAAACAACAACTGCTGAACCTCGGGGCCGGCCTGCTGGGCAGCAGCCTGGGCAAGGACAACAATACCGTTCAGAAACTGATAGGCAGCGGTGCCGAAATCTGCGCGCGCAGCCTGGACAAGGATGCCGAGTTCGAAGCAGACCGCATCGGCGTCATTCTGGCGGGACGTGCCGGCTACGACCCCTATGGCTTGCCCACCGTGCTGCAGGAAATCGGCCATGTCAGCAAGGAGGATAGCAGTGTTGCCTTGCTGTTCAAGACGCACCCATCCCCGGACGACCGGATGGCGAAACTGGGGGATGCGATCGGCAATCGCCTGGACAAAGTCACGGACGGTAAAACCTTGGAAGCGCGTTTGTACAAGCTCAAAGACTAAACGTCCTGCAGCAGGCAACAAAAAACCCGGCATTGCCGGGTTTTTTGTTTGGAGGCCTTAGATGGAGGTCTCTTTTGCTGCCTTCTTGCGTTCGTGCTCAACCAGGTGGCGCTTGCGCAGACGCAGCGACTTCGGCGTAATTTCCACCAGTTCGTCGTCGTCGATGAACTCGACCGCATATTCCAGTGACATCAGGATAGGTGGCACCAGGCGCACGGCTTCGTCGGTACCGGAGGCGCGCACGTTGGTCAGTTGCTTGCCCTTGACCGGGTTCACGATCAGGTCGTTGTCGCGGCTATGGATGCCGATGATCATGCCTTCATACAGCTTGTCACCCGGGGAGACAAACATGCGGCCGCGATCCTGCAGCTTCCACAGGGCATAAGCCACAGCTTCGCCAGCTTCAGCAGAAATCAGCACGCCATTGCGACGGGTCGGCATATCGGCCTTGAGCGAGGCGTATTCATCAAAAATGTGCGCCATCAGGCCGGTGCCGCGGGTCATGGTCAGGAATTCGCTCTGGAAGCCGATCAGGCCGCGGGCCGGAATACGGTACTCGAGGCGGGTACGACCATTGCCGTCGGAAGCCATGTTCTGCAGTTCGCCACGGCGGCGACCCAGTTCTTCCATCACGGCGCCCTGGTTTTCGTCTTCGAGGTCCACGGTCAGGATTTCATACGGCTCGCACTTTTCACCGTTGATTTCCTTGAACACCACGCGTGGCTTGCCCACAGCGATTTCGTAGCCTTCACGACGCATGTTTTCCAGCAGAATAGTCAGGTGCAGTTCGCCACGACCGGAAACGCGGAACACGTCGGCATCGGCCGTTTCTTCCACACGCAAGGCCACGTTGACCAGCAGTTCCTTGGTCAGGCGATCGCGAATCTGGCGGCTGGTGATGAATTTGCCTTCGGTCCCGGCCAGCGGCGAGGAGTTCACCATGAAGTCCATGGTCAGCGTCGGCTCGTCCACTTCGGTGAGCGGCAGGCCCACCGGATTTTCACGATCAGCAATCGTTACGCCAATACCGATATCTTCCAGGCCGGAAATGATGATGATGTCACCGGCTTCGGCTTCCTCTACCGGCACACGCTCCAGGCCCTGGAAACCCAGCACCTGATTCACGCGGCCTTGTGCGATCTGCTCGTCGCCCTTCATGACGGCAACCACCTGACCTGGCTTGACACGGCCGTTACGGACGCGGCCAACACCCAGGCGACCGGTATAGCTGGAATAGTCCAGCGCGGAAATCTGGAATTGCAGGGGTGCATTCGGGTCGCCTTGTGGCGGCTCGACGTGCTTGAGCACTGTTTCGAACAGCGGACGCATGGTGTCGGAAGGCACCTTCATATCCAGGGTTGCGAAACCGTTCAGCGCCGATGCGTAAACCACCGGGAAATCCAGTTGTTCGTCAGTGGCGCCCAGGTTGGCAAACAGGTCAAAAGTCTGATTGATCACCCAGTCGGTGCGGGCACCCGGACGGTCGACCTTGTTGATCACCACGATAGGCTTCAAGCCCAGTGCCAGCGCCTTCTTGGTCACGAAACGGGTTTGCGGCATCGGGCCTTCTACGGCGTCGACCAGCAGCACCACGCCGTCCACCATGCCCAGCACGCGCTCCACTTCACCGCCGAAGTCGGCGTGACCCGGGGTGTCGACGATATTAATGTGGGTACCTTCAAAATTGACCGCGGTATTCTTGGCCAGAATGGTAATGCCGCGCTCCTTTTCCAGATCGTTGGAGTCCATCACACGTTCAGTGACTGCCTGGTGGGCGGCAAAGGTACCGGCCTGTTGCAACAGCTTGTCCACCATGGTGGTTTTGCCGTGGTCAACGTGGGCGATGATGGCGATGTTACGGAGGGCTCGCGACATAATTTATTGATTCTCTGTACGAAAAAGTCGCGCATTCTACCACAAACTGTTTGACATGCTGATGTAAGTGCGTATACTGCGCGCTTCGATACGACTGCAACTGTGTCACGTTTTAAATCAGTCGACGATTCATCGCCCTGACCCTCCAGAAGTTTTCATACTTCTTCTTGATTACCGGTTAGTGGCTATGCCCCGAGCGCCGGTAAGAATCTCTACTTAAGAATTCTGCGCCCCTTTCTGCCTGATGGCAGAGCTGTGCCTGCTTGCGCGTTTATTATTCCTAAATTGTTAAGGAAAATTTGTGTCATTTGAAAATCTAGCTCTGCACCCGTCCATCCTCCAAGCGCTGAAGGAAGCGGGTTACACCGAACCTACACCGATCCAGGCTCAGGCAATTCCTGAAGTCCTGGCCGGCCATGATCTGATGGCCTCTGCCCAGACCGGCACCGGCAAGACCGCCGCATTCGCCTTGCCAGCACTGAACCTGCTGGCCACCCCGCACCCGTCCAAGAGCCGTGGCCCACGCATCCTGGTCCTGGTGCCTACCCGTGAACTGGCACAACAAGTCAACGACGCCGCTCGCAAGTACGGCAAGTTCATCCGTGCCCGCACCGTCAGCATCGTCGGCGGCATGCCCTACCCGCTGCAAAACAAGCTGCTGTCACAGCCGCTGGACATTCTGGTGGCAACGCCAGGCCGTCTGCTGGATCACATGGAACGCGGCCGTATCGATCTGTCGCGTCTGCAAATGCTGATTCTGGACGAAGCGGACCGCATGCTGGACATGGGCTTCATGCCGGACATCGAGCGTATTACCGCCGCACTGCCGGGCGAACGTCAGACCCTGATGTTCTCCGCCACGTTCGAAGGTGAAATTGCCCGCATTGCCAAGCAACTGCTGCGCAACCCCAAGACGATCCAGATCGCCGCACAACAAGCCAAGCACGAGAACATCGAGCAGCGCCTGCACATGGTCGACGACATGGGCCACAAGAACAAGCTGCTGGAACATCTGTTGATCGAACCAGGCATGAACCAGGCTATCGTATTCACCTCCACCAAGCGCCACGCCGATCTGCTGTCAGAAGACCTGATTGCGGCAGGCCACCGCGCTGCGGCCCTGCACGGCGACATGACCCAGGGTGCACGCAACCGCACGCTGACCAAGCTGCGCCACGGTGACATCAACGTACTGGTCGCAACCGACGTCGCCGCACGCGGCATCGACGTAGCCGGCATCAGCCACGTGATCAATTACGATCTGCCTAAGTTTGCAGAAGATTATGTGCACCGTATCGGCCGTACCGGCCGTGCTGGCAAGAGCGGCATCGCGATTTCCTTCGCTTCGCACGCCGAGCGTTTCCAACTGCGCAAGATCGAACAGTTCACCGGCCAGCGTCTGGAAGCTGGCGTGATTGCCGGCCTGGAACCCAAGCGCATTCAACAACCCAAGCCACACAAGTTCGGTGACCGTCCACGCAACAGCGGGCACCCGGCGAACAAGAGTGGCAACCCAGGCAACAAGAGCGGCGGCTACAAGGGCGCCGGCAATCGTCAGCCTGGTCAAGGCTACGGCGGTCAGAAGCGCCAGGACGGCGAAAAGTCGTTCAGCAAGCGTCCTGGTCGTAGCTTCGCTTAATCAATACCGCACATGAATAACGGGGACACGGGAATATCATACAGTTGCATGACTGGTGAGCTACCCTCTGTCCCCGTTTTCGTCTGCCATTTGAGAGAAAATTGAACCCTGTGAGTACAGAAACCACAACATTCGCCTCCCTCAACCTCGCCCCGGAAATCCTGCGGGCCATTGAGGATCAAGGCTATACCAAACCAACACCGATACAGGAACAGGCGATTCCGCTGGTCCTCGAAGGCCGCGACCTGATGGCCGGCGCACAAACCGGCACCGGCAAGACCGCCGCCTTTACGCTGCCATTGCTGCAAAAACTGCTGCCCCTGGCCAGCACCAGTGCTTCACCGGCACGTCACCCGGTGCGGGCACTGATCCTGACCCCGACGCGCGAACTCGCGATCCAGGTTGAAGAGAGCGTAAAAGCCTACGGCAAACACCTGCCGTTGCGTTCACTGGTGGTATTCGGCGGCGTAGATATCCGCACGCAAACGCCCTCGCTGATGCGCGGCGTTGAGATTCTGGTTGCAACGCCGGGCCGTCTGCTCGACCACATCGAACAACGCACGGTGCAGTTGAATCAGGTACAGATGCTGATTCTGGACGAAGCCGATCGCATGCTGGACATGGGCTTCATGCCTGACCTCAAGCGCATCCTGGCCTTGTTACCCAAGCAGCGTCAGAACCTGATGTTCTCGGCTACCTTCTCCAACGAGATCAAAAAGCTGTCCGATGATTTCCTGACCAACCCGACCTTGATCGAAGTCGCACGCAGCAACGCGACCAACGACAACGTGGAGCAGAAAATCTATCGCGTCGACGCAAGCAGCAAGCATGCCCTGCTTGCCGAACTTCTGAGTACGCAGAATGTACAGACGATTGTTTTCACCAAGACCAAGCTCACCGCCAGCCGTCTGTCTCGCCTGCTGCAAAAGGATGGCGTGGCTGCGGATGCCATACACGGCGACAAAAGCCAGCAGGAGCGCATGCAGGCGCTGGAAGCGTTCAAGCAAGGCAAGGTGACGACACTGGTGGCCACGGATGTCGCCGCACGCGGTCTGGACATCGACCAGCTGCCAATGGTGATCAATTACGAAATTCCGCATGCCCCAGAGGATTATGTCCACCGCATAGGCCGCACCGGCCGCGCTGGCGCCTCCGGCATCGCAATTTCGCTGGTGTCACCGGAAGAAGAAAAGTACCTGAAGGAAATCGAAAAGCTGATCAAGCGCGAGATTCCGCAGGAAAACCTGCCACAGCTGCAAACCAGGCCGGCACGTGAACATACGCGTGAACGTGAGCGTGAAGCACCAAGAAGTGCGACCCCCAAGCCCCCCAGAAAGTCCAGCGACCCCTGGTTTGATCGCCCCTACGAGCCGGAGCAAAGCAGCAGTGATTTACCGCTGCGACACACGCCGCGCACGTCGTCCAAGGCGAAACGTGAAATCCCCGCACTGCTGGGTGGACTGCTGCTGAAAGACTAGACTGACTTCCGGCGCACCCTGTGGGAAACGACGGGGTGCGTTAAGCCGACTTGACGGTCTCCGGCTGGTTGCGCATGAAGTCGGCAACGCCCCACAGCGCGTTGCCCAGTTGCACCATCACCTTTTCATCAATCCCGACATCGTGCATGGCGCGCACCATGCAGTATATCCACTGGTCCCGCTCGCTCTCCGCGATTGGAAACGGCAGGTGGCGTGCGCGCAGCATGGGATGCCCATACTTTTCCACATAGAGCGGCGGCCCGCCCATCCAGCCCGACAGAAAAAGAAACAGCTTCTCGCGCGCTTCGGAAAGGTCCTGCTGATGCATGGCACGGATGCCAGCCGCCTTCGGCTCAGTGTCCATCACTTCATAAAACCGGGTCACCAGTTTCGAGAGTACGGGCTCGCCACCGATCACTTCGTAAAAGGTTGGATGATCACTCATGCGGCAACCGGGCGCACCTTGCCAGCTGCCAGTTTCGCACGCTGACGGGCTTCATCGACATCTTTGCCCGTCGCCAGTGCAACGCCCATACGGCGGCGTTCGAAAGACTCCGGTTTGCCAAACAGCCGCAGATCGGATTCTGGGACTGCCAACGCCTCCTCGACCCCTTCGTACACAAGATTGGTGCTCTCAACACCACCGTAAATGACGGCGCTTGCACCTGGTGCACGCAGGCTGACATCCACCGGCAATCCGAGGATGGCGCGTGCATGCAGTTCAAATTCAGAAAAACGCTGGCTGGCCATGGTTACCATGCCAGTATCGTGTGGACGTGGGCTGACCTCGGAGAACCATACCTGATCACCCTTGACGAACAACTCCACGCCGAACAGACCCAAGCCCCCCAGATTGTCCGTCACCGCCTTGGCGATTTCGCGTGACCGTTCCAGCGCTTTCGCGCTCATCGGTTGCGGCTGCCAGCTCTCCACATAATCGCCCTTAACTTGCACATGGCCGATCGGGTCGCAGAAATAGGTCGCAACTTCGCCACTGGCATTCTTCGCACGCACGGTCAGTAGCGTGATCTCGTAATCAAAATCGATCTGTCCTTCAACGATGACGCGGCCCTGGTCTACGCGCCCGCCTGTGCCTGCATATTCCCAGGCGGTTGCCACCTGGTCTGGAGAAGTCACACGGGATTGACCCTTGCCGGAGGAAGACATGACCGGCTTGATGAAACAGGGATAGCCAATGCCGCCATCAATTGCAGCCTGCATTTCCTGCAAACTGGAGGCAAAGGCGTAAGGAGAAGTCGGCAGCTTCAGGGTTTCACCCGCAAGCCGACGAATCCCCTCGCGATTCATGGTGAGTTGCACCGCACGCGGATTGGGAATGACCTTGGCGAGACCTGACGCCTCGATTTCGGCCAGCGCGTCGATGGCGATGGCTTCGATTTCCGGGACAATCAGATGCGGCTTTTCCTGCTCGATCAGGGCACGCAAGGCGGCGCCATCCGTCATGCTCAGGGTATGCGCACGATGCGCCACCTGCTGGCCGGGTGCGTTGGCATATCGGTCCACGGCAATCACTTCAACGCCCAGTCGCTGCAGGGCAATAATGACTTCCTTGCCCAGTTCGCCGCTGCCCAGCAACATGACACGCGTAGCCGAAGGACTCAGAGGGGTACCGATTTTCATGGGGAGACACTCGCAATTGAATAATTGCCGGAATTTTACCACGCACAGCCAGTAGGTCAGACCTCTTTGAAGCTACGCTTATATGGGCAATAACGACTGCTTATGCGCCTTGGGATCAGCACTCACCGAGGCGCCACTCGACGACCAAACCCGTATGATCGGCTGCCACTTGCCATTCACTTGCGACTCCAATACCCGGCACTGCAACCAGTTCATCACCGCAGTAAATCAGCGGAATGGCAGCGCGCTGCCAGGCCGGAATCCCGAACTCCTGAAACAGATTCTTCAGGCTGCGCGCAGGTCTAGCAGGGTGAAGACGCAAGCTTTCACCGCCGCGTCGCGCGCGAACCGTCAAGCCGCCATCCGCTAATCGGGCCAGCGCGATCCCGGCACCCAAGACCTGTTGAACATGCAGGCGTCCGCCCTCAAGCTGCAAAACAGGCTCGCCTCGCCACGTAATCTCGCGTTGCAACGGCTGGACACCCCCGTTATCGAACCAGGCTTCGTCACGATAGCGGCGGACTTGCCCTTCGCCGACTTCGATACAGACCATGGCCTCGGCCCCTGCCTGCGCCAGTTGTCGCTGGATTTCGTGCAAGCGGCGCGTATTGGGCAGCGTCGAAAGGTAGGCAGATAGCCAGTAGCGCAACAGGTTGCGCGCGCGTGGCTCGGACAGCGTGCGCAGGGCTTCCACATTGAGCCTACCGTGGCTGATCCAACGAACGGCATCTTCTCGCGCCACCTCGTCCAACAACGATGCCGCCTCTGCAAAATGCGCAGCGCTCCGTGCCAGAGTGACATGACTGGCGGGAAATCGCTGTTCCAGAACAGGAAAAACATGATGCCGCAGGAAGTTGCGGTCATAAGCCTGATCGAGATTGCTTTCGTCCTCGATCCACTGCAAACCGTGATCATGGGCATACCGTTCCAGCGCAGCCCGGGAAACCTCCAACAACGGACGCAACAGGGCTGGCTTTCCGTTCTCGGTCGCCGCCTGCAAGGGCATGGCGGCCATCCCCTTGACGCCAGCACCTCGCAGCAGTTGCAGCAGCAAGGTCTCTGCCTGGTCATCCTGATGATGCGCAAGCACGACCATATCGACCGGCTCTGCCAGCAGCGCGGCATACCGTGCCGACCGTGCGGCCGCCTCAATGCCGAGGCCGCTATCGCGCGGTACCGTGACACGTCTGGTAATCAATGGAATTTGATACTGTGCAGCAGTTTGCGCGCAGTATACCTGCCAGGCATCCGCATTCGGACTCAGGCCATGATGGACATGCAATGCGGCAAGCTCATAGCCACACTTGGTGCGCAAACCTGCCAGCAGGTGAAGAAGAACGCACGAGTCGAGTCCACCGGAAAACCCAAGCAGCAGTCGCTGCCCGGGTTGGACGACCGTATTAAGTAGGGTCTCTAGTCGTGCTGCAAGCTCACCGTGCCGCTGTTTCTTTGAACTTGCCATAACTCATGAGTCGGTCAAGGCGTGCCTCAAGCAGATTAGTTGTGGATTTGACCTGCAATGTCGCCAGTTCGTCCTTGAGCGCACGACGCAGCGTTTGCATCATCAGTTCCGGCTCACGATGTGCACCGCCCAGCGGCTCGGCCACGATACGGTCGACCAGGCCCATGGTTTTGAGTCGATTGGCCGTGATGGCGAGCGTTTCTGCCGCTTCCGGCGCCTTGTCGGCACTCTTCCATAGAATGGAGGCGCAACCTTCTGGCGAGATCACGGAATAGGTACCGTATTGCAGCATCATCAGGTGATCGACCACGCCCAGCGCCAGTGCGCCGCCCGAGCCGCCTTCACCGATGATCACGCCGATAATAGGCACCTTCAGCTCCGCCATAACGTATAGATTACGGGCAATGGCTTCCGACTGGCCGCGCTCTTCTGCTCCGATGCCGGGATAAGCGCCCGGTGTATCGATCAGCGTAATGATGGGTAGGCCGAACTTTTCGGCAAGACGGAACAGGCGCAAAGCCTTGCGGTAGCCCTCCGGTCGCGGCATGCCGAAATTGCGATAAATCTTTTCCTTGGTATCGCGGCCCTTCTGGTGGCCGATGACCATTACTGGCTGGCCTTCGAAGCGTGCCATACCCCCGACAATCGCAGGATCATCGGCATAGGCGCGGTCGCCGTGCAATTCTTCAAAATCGGTAAACAGGCCCTGAATATAGTCCAGCGTGTAGGGGCGCTGCGGGTGACGCGACACTTGAGACACCTGCCATGCGCCGAGCTTGGCATAGATATCCTTGGTCAGGGTCTGGCTCTTTTGCTGCAGCCGGTCGATTTCTTCGGAGATATCGAGCGCGGAATCATCCTGCACGTAGCGCAGTTCCTCGATTTTTGCCTCTAGTTCGGCAATAGGTTGTTCAAAGTCCAGAAAACTTGTTTTCATGTAGTGATCTCAGCGATTGGCAATCTGCTGTCAGCTTGAACCAGGGCCGCTTGAACTGGCGGGTGATCGCTGAAAGCTGACAGCGATTTTCATTTAATGATACAGGATTTTAACATTTTCATCGGAAAGCCATGTACGCAAGCCTTGCAGCAACTCGTCACGCAGCTCGACCCGCCAGTTGTCGCCCAGAAAAAGCTCGCAACGTGCATTCGAATTGCGGTAATCGATCTGCACCGGGCAGCCCTGCCCTTGCTCGGACCTGTCCGATGGCTTGCAATAGGGTGCCAGCAACTCGCGCAGCTTGAGGGCATCGGCCTGACCATTGCAGGAAATCTTCAGCAGGCTGGCATAGGCGCTACGCGCCGAGGCCACGTCGAACAGGCGACGCGCATTCACACGCAACCCGCCGGTAAAGTCATCGTTGCTGACCTTGCCCTCGATGAACAGCAACTGGTCTTCCTTGAGCAGGCTGGCGCTGGCAATAAAGAGCTCGTTGCCCACGACCACCTCGATTTGTGCACTGGCATCGTCAATGGTGATGAAGGCCATCTTGCCTCGACTGGTCATGCGCGTGCGGGTCGCCACCACCACGCCAGCCAGCAGTTGCGGTTGCTCCTGCGGCGTCAGTGTCGCCAAGCTGTTGCGTACAAAAGCAGCCAGCTCCTTCTTGTAGGCAATATAGGGATGACCACTGAAATAGAAGCCGAGCGCGGCCTTTTCCTGCTGCAGTTTTTCCTGTTCCGGCCATGGCGTCACGTGCGTCAGCGTATGGTTGATGACATCCGGCATATCGCCAAAAAGACTGTTCTGCCCTGCTGCGGCACCGCTCTGCTCTGCCGCCTCGATGGCCATGCCCACGCCCGCCAGCAAGGCAGCACGATTCGGCTCCAGCAAGTCGAACGCTCCTGCGCGAATCAGCGATTCGATCACACGACGGTTCACCTTGCGCAAATCGAGACGCAGGCAGAAGTCAAACAAGTCCTTGAAAGGGCCATCCTGCTTGCGTGAGGCCAGAATCACCTCGATCGCTGACCAACCTGTGCCCTTGATCGCACCCAGTCCATAGAGCACCTGCTTTTCGTTCAGCGGCTTGAAACGGAATTCGCTCTGGTTGATATCTGGCGGCAGCACTTCCAGCCCGTTGGCGAGACAGTCGTCGTGGAAGATATGCACGCTGTCCGTGTTGTTCATGTCGGCGGACATCGTCGCTGCCAGGAACGCTGCCGGATAATGGGCCTTCAAATAGGCCGTATGGTAGGCAACCAACGCGTAGGCGGCGGCATGCGACTTGTTGAAGCCGTAGCTCGCGAACTTTTCCATCAGGTCGAACAGGAATTCCGCATCGCGGGCGGCGGTCCCGTTCTTCTGTGCGCCCTCGACAAACACGGCGCGCTGCTGTGCCATTTCCTCAGGCTTCTTCTTGCCCATGGCGCGGCGCAGCATGTCCGCACCCCCCAGGCTGTAGCCGGCGACGACCTGAGCGATCTGCATCACCTGTTCCTGATACACCATGATGCCGTAGGTTTCTTTCAGGATCGGCGCCGTGGCTGGGTGCGGATATTCGACCCGCTGCAGGCCGTGCTTGCGACGACAGAAGTCAGGGATCAGGTCCATCGGACCCGGGCGGTACAACGCCACCAGCGCGATGATGTCCTCGAAGCAGTCCGGCTTGGCCTGCTTCAACATGTCCTTCATGCCGCGGGATTCCAACTGGAATACGGCGGTGGTATTCGCGGCCTTGAGCAGGTTGAAGGTCGGCTTGTCGTCCAGCGGCAAGGTTTCGAACATCAGCGCATCCAGGCCATCTGCCGCACGCTGCGCGTTGGTGTTCTCCATCGCCATCGCCAGGATGGTCAGGGTGCGCAGACCGAGAAAGTCAAACTTCACCAGGCCAACGGCTTCGACATCGTCCTTGTCGTACTGGCTCACCACGCTGTCGCTGCCCTGCTGGCAGTACATGGGAGAAAAATCGGTAATCTTGCCTGGGGAAATCAGCACACCGCCGGCGTGCATGCCGATATTGCGTGTCAGACCTTCCAGGCGCAGCGCCAGTGCGAGAAGCTCGTTAACCTCTTCTTCCTTCTCGCGCCGCTCCTTGAATTGCGGCTCTTTTTCCAGCGCTTCCGAGAGTGAAATGCCCAATTCGTTCGGAATCAGCTTGGCGATACCGTCAACGAAATTGAAAGGCAGATCCAGCACTCGGCCGACGTCGCGAATCACGGCCTTAGCCGCCATGGTCCCGAAGGTCGCGATCTGCGAGACCGCCTCCAGTCCGTACTTGTGCTTCACGTAATCGATAACGCGATCGCGGCCTTCCTGGCAGAAGTCGATATCGAAGTCGGGCATGGACACCCGCTCCGGATTCAGGAAGCGCTCGAACAGCAAGGCATAACGCAGTGGGTCGAGATCGGTAATGCCCAGGCTGTAGGCGACCAGCGAACCCGCACCGGAGCCGCGCCCCGGTCCAACAGGCACGCCATTGTGCTTGGCCCAGTTGATGAAGTCGGCCACGATCAGGAAGTAGCCAGGGAACCCCATCTGCACGATGATGCCGACTTCAAAATCCAGCCTGGCCTCGTATTCCGGACGCTTGGCCTCGCGCACTTCAGAATCCGGGTAACGCACTTCCAGCCGTTGCTGCAGCCCTTCCCTCGCCTGCAGCAACAGAAACGCGTCCAGGCTTTCATTGTTCGGGGTCGGGAATTGCGGCAGATAATTCTTGCCCAGCGTAATGCCCAGATTGCAGCGCTTGGCGATTTCTACCGAGTTCTGCAGGGCTTCCGGGATATCCGCAAACAACGCAGCCATCTCGGCCTGGGTTTTGAAATATTGTTCTTCGGTGAAATGGCGTGGGCGGCGGCGATCCGCCAGCACAAAGCCCTCGGCGATGCAGACGCGTGCTTCATGCGCCTTGAAATCCTCGGTATCGAGAAACTGAATCGGGTGGGTTGCAACCACAGGCAGGTTGAGGTTGGCTGCGAGCACCAGGGCACGTGCCACATAGGCTTCCTGCTGCGGATGGCCGGCACGCTGCAACTCGATATAAAAACGATCGGGAAACACCGCCTGCCACTGCGTGGCCAGTGTTTTCGCCAGAGCGCTATTGTCCTGCAGCAGCGCCTGGCCGACATCGCCGCCGAACGCGCCTGAGAGCATGATCAGCCCATCGGTGCTTTCCATCAGCCATTCGCGCTTGAATTCGGCACGACCGCGATGCTGGTTGGTCAGGTAGGCCTTGGTAATGAGTTCACAAAGACGCAGATAGCCGGCATGTGTCTGGCATAGCAATAACAAGCGGTAGGGCTGGTCACGATTGAGCTCGTTTTCCAGCCAGATATCCGCCCCGATCAACGGCTTAACGCCCTTGCCGCGCGCAGACTTGTAAAACTTGACCGCGCCAAACAGGTTGGACAAATCGGTGAGTGCCAACGCTGGCATGGCGTCTTGGGTGGCGCGCTTGACGTAGTCGCCAATGCGCACCATGCCATCGACAACGGAATACTCGCTGTGACAGCGCAGGTGAATGAATACGGGGTCGGACATGCGCGAATTTTACCGGAAAAGCAGACCCGGCTGCGGCGTGAATGACCGCCAACGGCCCCTCAAAACGCTAACCTTTTGGATACATTTATTTTTTATTTCTTGCACACAGTAACAGCATCGGCCGCGCACACCTGACCATCGACCCAGACTGCACCGCCCAATTTGGCGCCCGTCAGATCCGCATCCGCCAGCTCCGCCTGCGTAAGATTGGCCTGCGTCAGGTCCGCATAGCGGAGGCGCGCATGGTTGAATCGCGTTCCGCGCAGCGCCGCGCCGCGCAGATCTGCCCCAACCAGCAACTCCCCATTCTTGTCACACCCACTCCAGTTCACTTCCTTGGCAGCAGGTGCTGTGCAGTTTGCTTCGCGGACGATCTGCAATCCCACCTTCACCGGCCGGACCGGCTGCATGAAGATAGCGGCCACCAGCACCAGCAGTGCACAGGCCAGGACAAAGACCACCGCCCAGCCAAAATGCGCCTGCCTCAAACGGCTCCAGGATTCAAACATAGCCCTGTTCTCGCGATAAACGTGCACATCTACCGATTCAGCCGTTGTACGTCGGTCACTCCCACTACGCTCAATATTCTTTTCCGAGCGGCGCTCCTCGTCTTCCTCCTTGCGCGGATCCGGCGATTTACGATCATCCAGCCAGCGTAAAGCTGCTTTTGCACGTTCCATTTTCCAGTCGACATCGTCCGCACTGACCTCATCGGTTGCATAGAGCAAACCGCGCGTGGTTTCGATCAGTTCCGGCAGCTCGTGCAATTTTCGCCAGTAGTGGCCATCAAGGCTCAGTTCATGGCGTTCACCGATACGTCCCAGTGCAATATAACGACAGATCAAGGCCTCAGGAAAAGGCCCCTGCATCTGCTCGTCACGGCGAACATACCAAAGACGATAAGGCTCGGTCACTTTGCGAGACGCTCCATGTTAAGTGCTGCCTGTGTGCACAAGCGCTTGAACTTCTCGTAAGCGGCAGCTTCCAGCGCGTTGGCTTCGTGATCTGCGTAAAACAGGCCGACTGACCTGCCGCGAACGGCAACCGACATCGCAAAAAACTGGTAGCCTTCAGTAATGCGTTGGGTTTCCTCATCCAACAAAGACTGCACCTTGGGACGCGTCTCATCGTTCATCCAGAATGCCTGTTTCTTACCCATCAGTTTGCTGAACAACGAAGGCTTATGCATATCGAACTGAAACTGCCGTAGCGCGGCCGATTCGCCCGCCCCCACCACAAACCTGGCACGCAGTTGCGCGCCATCCGGCGTCAACACGGCGAACACCAGGCGCTGCAAACCGATGCCATCGCGCATGCCTTTCAGCACCAGTTTCATCAGGTCATTGAGATGCAGCTTTCCCCCGACATCCGCAGCCAGAGTCGCCATCGTTTCGTCAAACGGGTCCGATACCACAGGCGCCGGGCTCACTTCATCGTCAGGCCATGGTCCAGGCAACAGCGGCAGCCAAGTCGCGGCCGGGCTGACGGCAGGAAAGGTACGACCACGCGCCGTATCCGCCGCAACACGGTGGATACGTGCCGTGGCATCATCCATCGAAATTTTCAGCGTGTCAGCAATCTCTTCCATGTCTTGCTGCAAGGCGATGTCGTACCACCCGTGCTCCGCATGACGCGCCAGTTTTCTGGCAAGGCTGACCAGCCTGGCTCGGGGATGCGCTTCGCAATCCTCCGTCCTCAGCGCGGAGGCGATCAGGGGCGGTAGATTCCAGGCCTCTGCCAGGGCCAGCGTCAGCGCATCCAGCGTGAAACCGAATCGTTGCTGCTCGGCCTCCGCCGCGCCCTGTTTCCGGCGCTCGTTCTCCAAGCGTTTCATCTGTTCAGGCACTACGTTCCACAGCGCCATTTCGCCCAGCTCTTGCAACAGCGTTGCGATATACACTTCTTCAACATTCATATCCAGGCGCAGAATCGCCCAATCACGCGCCTGGCAGGCGGCGTGATACGCACGGGCAATCACGATCCACCAACCGTGGCTCACTTCCGGCGTGACGATTTCTTCCAGCACCGGACAGGTTTGCATTTTGGCAAAGCTGGCTGACAAGCCATTCATCATCACGGCGTGCTCGATGGTCAGCACCGGCTGGGCAAAGCGACTGGCACGCCCACTATTCGCCATGCGCATGACCTTGAGCACCATCATCGGATCGGGAAGCGCCTGGGCCGAGATCTGCGAGCCGGAGACATTCGCCAATTTTTCCAGCGCCGTCAGCGCCTGTCGGGTTTGCCTCAAGACAGGCAGGTCCTGTTGCGTCAGTTCCCCGACCCATGCTTGCAAAGTTTTTTGCACGTTACTTTCCAGTTGTTGTTGCAGATCAAATACATTCGTAGCATCGCGTCCGCGCAAACAAGCACCAAGCTTGTTCGGACTTGCGGCAGGCCGCAATTCACTGCAAAATCCTGATGTATTCTAAACGCAGACCAACAACAAGCAAGGGTTTAGTCCATGAATCTGATTCTTGGTGCCGTTATCATTCTAGGCTGCGTCATCGGCGGTTATCTGCTCGAACACGGCCACATCGGGGCGCTCATGCAGCCCATCGAACTGCTCATCATCGGTGGTGCGACGTTTGGCTCGTTCATGATTTCCCATCCGATGTCGGTCGTAAAAAAATCCTTTGGCGCCATCGGCGGGCTGTTCAAGGGCTCTCCCTACAACAAGGCCAAATACATGGAGTTGCTCGCGCTCATGTATGCCCTGTTCACCAAGATCCGGAAAGATGGCCTGATTGCACTAGAGGCAGACATTGAGGATCCAGAGAAAAGTCCGATTTTTAGCCAGTATCCCGGGATCATTCACGACCACCACGTCACTGAGTTCATTTGCGATTACTTCCGACTGATGGTCGGAGGCAGCATGAATGCCTTTGAAATCGAAAATCTGATGGATATCGAACTGGAAAGCCACCATCAAGAGTCGCACAAACCGATTGCCGCCATCCAGGGCGCTTCTGATGCGCTACCTGCAATGGGGATTGTTGCGGCTGTGCTGGGCGTGGTGATCACCATGGGTGCGATTGGCGGCCCACCTGAAGAACTTGGGCATAAGGTCGGCGCGGCCCTGGTCGGTACCATGCTGGGGATTCTGCTTTCGTATGGGTTTGTCGGACCGATTGCCACCTCGTTAACTCACAATTCCGAAGATGAAGCCAAGTTTTACATTTGCATCAAAACCTGCATTCTTGCTTACCTGAACGGGTACGCCCCGCAGGTGGCCGTCGAATTCGGGCGCAAGGTGCTGTACTCCGAAGTACGCCCTGGTTTCCTGGAACTCGAAGAACACGTCAAACAGAAAAAATAACGCCTTACCAAGCAAAGGCTCGCCGTCATGGCAGAAGAAAATACTCAACCCATTATCGTCAAGAAGATCAAGAAAGGCGGCCATGGCCATCATGGCGGCGCTTGGAAGATTGCCTATGCCGACTTCGTGACCGCAATGATGGCGTTCTTTCTGCTCATGTGGCTGCTGGGTGGTACGACCAAAGAAGAAAAACAGGCTATTTCAGATTATTTCAATAACCCTAGCCCGATTGCCGGTCCTGGCGGAGCCAGTACCAGCATGATCAAAATCGGGGGCGGCAAGGATGTCACCTACTCAGAAGGCGACACCAAAAAAGGCAGCAATCCTGACGAAAAACCGAAGAAAACCGAAGAAACCAAACCGGAAGTTGGCAAGATCACCCAGGACGACAAGCAGCGGTTATTGGACCTGAAGAAGGAACTGGAACAGGCCATCGATGCCAGCGAAGCGCTCAAGCCATTCAAGGATCAGCTGCTACTGGAAATCACCAAGGAAGGGTTGCGCATCCAGATCGTGGACAAGGAAAACCGTGCCATGTTCAATAGCGGGAGCGCCGTCATGCAACCCTATGCGTCCAAGATCCTGAACGAAATCGGCAAGGTCATCAACCACGTGCCGAACCGGATCAGCCTGTCTGGGCATACGGATGCCACGCCATATTCCAAGTTCTCCGGCATTTATACCAACTGGGAGCTCTCCGCTGACCGTTCCAATGCCTCGCGTCGCGCCTTGGTGCAAGGGGGCATGGATGAAGAAAAGGTCGCGCGCGTGGTCGGGCTTTCATCGGCCGTGCCGTTCGACAAGACCAATCCGTCCAATCCGATCAACCGTCGAATCAGTATTATCGTGCTGAACAAGGAAACCGAAGACGCCATCCTGCACGACGAGGGGAAACTGGATCAAACCAATGCCGAGGCGCAAGCCGGCAATACGCCCACAGCCCCCGCGACAGCAGCACCGGTTGCCCCACCGGTAGTCCCACCGCCAGCAGCGGCGGCAACTACGGCAGCACCTGCGCCTGTCGCCCCCGCTGCACCCAAACACTAAACCAGCAGCAGCTTCTTGACTGGCGCATAACTGCGGCGATGCACAGGCGAGACGCCATGGAGCTGCAGCAAGCGCATGTGCTCCGCCGTCGGGTAGCCCTTGTGCCCGGCGAAAGCATACTGGGGATACAGCGCATCCAGTTGCCGCATTTCCTCATCGCGCGCCGTTTTAGCCAAGATGGATGCCGCTGAAATTGCAGGTACTTTGCTGTCCCCCTTGACGATGGCCTCGGCCGGGAAATGGATGACTGGGCAGTGTAGCCCGTCAACCAGCACCAATTCCGGCGACATCCCCAATGACTCCACCGCACGGCGCATGGCCAGCAAGCTGGCCTGCAGGATATTCATGCGGTCGATTTCCTCAACGCTCGCGCTGGCAACCGCCCATGCAAGGGCATGTTGCTTGATAGCCTCGGCCAGCGACTCGCGTTTTCTTTCCGACAGCTTCTTTGAGTCTGCCAGGCCCTCAATCGGATGGTTCGGATCAAGAATCACCGCCGCTGCGTAGACCGCACCGGCCAATGGTCCGCGACCAGCCTCATCGACGCCACACACCCTAGGCGCGTCGATCATGGCAGCAGACTCAGAATCACCTGGGCAGCTTTCTCGGCGGTATTTTGACGTAACTGGCTATGGATGCCAGTAAACTCCTGTTTGATCTCGGCAACCGCCGCCTTGTCATATACCAGCTTCAGTAGCGTTTCCGAGATATTTTCAGGCGACGCATGGTTTTGCAGCAATTCCGGCACCAACATCTTGCCCGCCAGCACGTTAGGCAAACCGACATAGGGCAGATAATTCATGTGCCGCAATATCTGCCAACTGAGTGGCGACATGCGATAAGTGATCACCATAGGGCGCTTCAGGAGCGCGGCTTCTAGCGTCGCCGTGCCGGAAGCCACGACAACGGCATCGGCAGCCTCCATCGCCAAATGTGCATGCCCGAACAACAGGGTGATGGGCAATTCTTCCGCATGGTTGCGGTAGATCGCCTGCTCGAATTTCCAGCGTGTTTCCCGCGTCACCAGGGGCACCAGGAATTGTGCCTCCGGAATCTGCTGGTATATCTTCATGGCCGTTTTGACGAACAAGTCTGCCATGTATTGGAGCTCGCTCTGACGACTGCCAGGCAGCATGGCAATCACCAACTTCTCCCCCACAATCCTGAGCTCTTGTCTGGCGCTCAGCGCGTCGGGTTCCAATGGCAGCATATCCGCCAAGGGATGGCCGACATAGGTGACCGGCACCTTGGCCTTTTCGTACAACGGCACTTCAAAGGGGAACAAAGCCAGCACATGCGACACCGCACGTTTGATTTTACGCATACGCCCACGACGCCATGCCCAGATGGACGGGCTGACGTAATGGATCGTTTTGATGCCTCTAGACTTGAGCTTGCGCTCCAATCCCAAGTTGAAATCAGGTGCATCGATGCCAATAAACAGATCCGGCGGATTGTGCTTGAAATGGGTGACCAGTTGTCGCCGCATCCGCAACAGGCCGAACAAATGGCGTAGCACTTCAAAATAGCCGCGAACAGCGAGTCGTTCCATCGGGAACAGCGAAACGCCACCCTCCGCCTGCATTTTTGGGCCACAGATGCCCACAAACTCCAGATCAGGGCGCTTTTGCTTGAGTGCCTTGATCAGGTGACTACCAAGCAGATCGCCGGAGGCTTCTCCGGCTACAATTCCAATGACGGGCATACGATAAGATGGGGAAAACGGTTTAGCGAATAATGCCGCGGGTTGTGGTGTTCAGAAAATCCAGCAGAATTCCGATTTCCGGACATGCTGGCTGTTGTTCTGCAAGTTTTTGTTTGGCCTCTTCCAGCGTCAGGCTGGATTTATAAAGCGTCTTGTAGGCGCGTTTAAGCTGGAGCATGGTGTCGGCAGAAAATCCCCGACGCTTGAGGCCTTCCGAGTTGAGTCCATGAGGTTGCGCATCGTAGCCAGAAGCCGTCACATACGGTGGAACATCCTTAAAGATCACGGAACCCACCGCAGTGATCACGTGCGCGCCAATTTTGCAGAACTGGTGAACCAGAGTAAAGCCCCCCAGAATGGCATGATCGTGCATGATCACATGCCCCGCCAGCGACGAGTTATTGGCCAATATCGTGTTGTTGCCGATCTGACAGTCATGCGCGATATGTACGTAGGCCATCACCCAGTTGTCGTTACCGATACGCGTCACACCGGCGTCCTGCACTGTGCCACGGTTAAACGTGCAGTACTCGCGAATGGTATTGCGATCGCCGATCTCTAGTGTCGTGGGCTCGCCCTTGTATTTCTTGTCCTGCGGCGCCTCACCCAGCGAGCAAAAGTGAAAAATATGATTGTCGCGACCAATCGTTGTTGGTCCCTGAATCACCACATGCGAACCTATGCGTGTGCCACTGCCAATCCGAACATCTGCACCAATCACCGAATAGGCGCCCACCTCGACATCAGCCGCCAGTTCTGCCTTGGGATCAATGATCGCGGTGGGATGAATCACTTAATAACCTTCAGCGTGCAGAGCAGATCAGCCTCGGCGACCACTTCGTTATCCACCAGCGCCTGGCCAGAATACTTCCAGATGCCGCGCATGATGCGATCGATTCGGACTTTCAGCACCAGTTGATCGCCAGGGGAAACCGGCTTCTTGAAACGCACGTTATCAATGCCGGCAAAATAGTACACCGAGTCGTCTGAGGGTTTGCGCCCCATGGTCTTGAAAGACAGGACAGCGGCAGCTTGTGCCATGGCTTCGACGATCAGCACACCCGGCATGACCGGGTGATAGGGGAAATGGCCAGGGAAAAATGGTTCGTTAATGGTCACGTTCTTGATCGCGACAATTTCTTTTTCCAGTTCCAGAGAAACCACGCGGTCTATCAGGAGGAATGGATAGCGGTGTGGTAGGTGATCGAGTATTTCGTGGATGTCCATACTGCTGCTCATGACTGTTCCTTTTTCAATGCTACAAGTTCTGTTTCAAGGTGCGCAATGCGCGCTGCCATATCGTCGAGGTGCCGGATATGGGCCGCTGTTTTTAACCAATTGGCATGCGTCTGAAACGGCATCAGCGCAGTATAAGTGTCCGTCTTGACCAGTGACCGGGTGATCATGCTGCCGGGCGAAATCGTCACACCATCGGCGATCTCCAGATGCCCCAGTATCATTGCCGCCCCGCCTATTTTACAGTGCCTGCCGATGCGCGCACTGCCGGCCACCCCCACACACCCTGCAATCACCGTATGGGCACCGATGCGACAGTTGTGCCCAATCTGTATCAGGTTATCCAGCTTGACGCCCTCCTCGATAATTGTGTCATCCAGAGCACCACGATCTATCGTGGTATTCGCGCCAATTTCTACTGCATTTCCAATAACGACCCGCCCGACTTGCGGAATTTTCACCCAGCGACCAGCATCCTCGGCGTATCCAAACCCATCTGCGCCCACCACCACACCGGAACTGAGGATACAGTCCTCGCCTATCTCGCAGCCAGAATACACCGTCACATTCGCATCTAGCCGAGTGCCTGCACCTATCGTGACCTGTTCAGCGATCACACATCCGGCGCCAATGACAACGTTTTCGCCTATCGCGCACCCCCGTCCGACATGAACATGTGCAGCGATGCAGGCGGACGCAGGGAGATCAACAGAGGGATGGACAGTCGCACTGGCGTGAACGCCAGGCTCCACAACGTCTTGCGGATTCAGCAGCGTCGAGACGCGCGCAAAATAGGCATAAGCGTTATCCGTCACAATCCTGGGCAGATCAGTCTCGGCTGCATCCTCACGACCGACCACCACCGCACTCGCCCTAGACGACGCCAAAAGCGAACGATATTTGGAATTCGCCAGGAAACTGAGGTCGCCAGCCCGCGCACCCGCCAGCGAGGCCATGCGGGAAACGACTACGCTGTCGTCCCCAAGCACCTCGCCACCTAACTGCGTCGCGATCTCCCGCAGGGAATAGCTGACACGCATCGACTCAGACCACTAACGGAAACAACAAGTTACTTCTTGCCGAGGGACTTCAGGACCTTATCGGTGATGTCGACCTTCTTGCTGGCATAGGCAACTCCGCTATAAACCACCAGATCATAGCCATCGGTTTCTGCCACGGAAGTAACTGCCTTGTTGATACGATCCTGCAATGTGGAAAGCTCTTCATTCTTGCGCAGGTTGATGTCTTCCCGCAGTTCACGTTGCTTGCGCTGAAATTCAAGGTTCAGGTTGGAAAGGTCGCGCTCCTTGTTGCGGCGATCGGAATCCGACATGGTCAGGCCATCCTTGTCCAAAGAAGCCTGAATGTCCTTGATCTGCTTCTGCATGCGATCCAGTTCCTGCGTACGTGGGCTGAACTCGCGCTCAAGCTTCTTGCCGCTTTCAGACGTTTGCGGTGCTTCTTGGAGGATCTTGTCTACCTGCACATAACCCACTTTCAGCTCAGCCGCTGAAGCACCTACCGAAAACGCCAACAGACTACCTGCCAACACATATTGCAACAGCTTGTTCAATTGATTTCTCCTGAAATTCATAAAATTTAGAATTGCGATCCCATCTGGAATTGCAACATCTGGGTCTTGTCATTTGTTTTTTCGTTCAGCGGCTTCGCGAGTACCAGCTTGATCGGACCGAACGGAGAGTACCAACTGATACCTACGCCGGTGGAATACCGCATGCAGTCAGAAGCGCCGCTGCAACTTCCTGTCGCAAGGTCGCTCGCGGCCGCGCCGCCCCACACCGTACCGGCATCCAGGAATGCAGAAAGACGAAGCTGCTTGTTATCCCGCATCATCGGTACCGGGAAGAACAGTTCTGCATTCCCCACGACGCGTCGTGTACCGCCCAAACTATACGATGCGCCCGTTGTCGGCTCGATTGCCGTCGGCCCCATGGAACTGGTATCAAAGCCGCGCACCGAGTTCACGCCACCCACATAGAAATTCTTGTAGAACGGATAGATGCCGCCGCCGTAATTGCCGGCATACCCCAGCTCGCCGTTCAGCATCAAGGTAATGGTTTTCGTGAAATCCTTGTACCAGACATGCTGGTAATTGATCTTGTAGTACTGCAGGTCAAGCCCCGGCAGGCCCAGTTCGCCGCTCAAGCGCTGCAGAACCCCACGATTCGGGAACAGGATATTGTCGCGCGTATCATGCGTAAAACTGAGGTCCGCGCGCAGCATGGTGTTGTCACAGCCGGTGGCACTCCCGCAGAAATTGATATAGCGCTGCGGGCTGCTGGCGTTCAATGAAATGTTGGTATAGTCCGCGGTCAGGCCAAACCCTATGGTATCGCGCTCGTTAATCGGCACGCCAAACCGGACGCCCGCACCATAAGACGAGGTATTGTAATTACCGATATTCAATGACGACGAATTAACGTCCTTGCGATAGATATCGAAGCCTCGGCTTATGCCGTCTGGAGTGAAGTAAGGGTCAGTGTAGGATAAGGAGTAAGTCTTGTTGACCTTGCCCGTATTCACCTGCGCAGAAACCCGATTGCCGGTACCCAAAAAATTGGACTGGTTGACGGTTACACCCAGCACCACGCCTTCGGAACTGGACAAACCGGCACCGAACATCACGCTGCCAGTGGATTTTTCCGTGACGTCGTAGTTCAGATCCACCTGATCCGCAGTACCTGGCACTGCTGGCGTTTCAACGTTCACATCAGAAAAATATCCCAATCTGTCCAGGCGCTTTTTGGACAGATCGATCTTGTCAGCGGCATACCACGAGGATTCCAACTGGCGCATTTCGCGACGCAGCACTTCGTCACGAGTACGCGTATTGCCCGTCAGGTTGATGCGACGCACGTAGACACGCCGACCTGGATCGACAAAGTAGGTAAAGGCAACGGTATGCTTTTCCTTGTCCACTTCAGGCACGGCATTCACGTTGGCGAATGCATAGCCGTCCTTGCCCAGACGATCGCCGATCGCCTTGCTGGATTCTGTCATTTTTTCACGACTGAACATTTCACCCGGTTGCAGGGTGATCAATGCACGCATTTCATCTTCCGGCACCAGCATTTCACCAGCCACCTTGATGTCTGTTACGGTGTACTTCTCGCCCTCGGTGAGGTTGAGGGTGATGTAGATATCACGCTTATCCGGCGTAATCGACACCTGCGTCGATTCCACGTTGAATTCCAGATAGCCCTGGTTCATGTAGAAAGAACGCAAAGATTCGATATCTGCGGTCAGCTTCTGTTTGGAGTACTGATCGTCCTTATTCCACCAGCTCATCCAGTTGGGGGTGGTCAGGTTGAAGTGGCTACGCAATTCGTCTTCGGTAAACGCCTGGTTGCCTACAATATTGATGCCGCGAATTTTTGATACCGCGCCTTCTTCAATGTCGAAACGCACCGACACGCGGTTGCGTTCCAGCGGAGAAACCACGGCCTTCACGCTGGCACCGTATTTACCCTGACTCAGGTACTGCCGCTTGATTTCCTGCTCGGCCTTATCCAGCATGGAACGATCGAAGATCATGCCTTCTGACAGGCCGATCTGCTTGAGGCCATCCTTCATCTTGTCGCTGGGGAACGCCTTGTTGCCGGAGAACACGATTTGTGCAATTGCAGGACGCTCCTGCACCGTCACTACCAGCACATCGCCCTCAGACTCCAGACGCACATCCTTGAAAAAACCGGTGGCGTAGAGCGCCTTGATCGCTTGCGCCGCCTTGTCGTCATTCATCTGCTCGCCCGCCTTAACCGGCAGGTAGTTGAACACGGTACCGGCTTCGGTACGCTGGATGCCTTCGACGCGGATATCTCTCACGACGAAGGGCTCCATGGCCAGCACGGATGAGGCATACAGCCCGAGGAGCAATGTTGGAATAGTCCGAAGCTTCATTATTATGGTTTAGCCTGTAATAAGTCTATTGATGTCGTTCGACAAAGCAACGAGCATGAGTAAGCCGATCAAAAAAAAGCCTACTTTCAGCCCAATCTCCATGGTCCGGTCAGAGACCGGCTTCCCCCTTAAAACTTCGACCATATAATACATTAAATGCCCGCCATCCAACACCGGAACCGGGAGCAAATTAAGCACGCCCAGACTGATGCTCACCAGTGCCAGGAAGCCTACGAAAGCCTTCCAACCCATGTGAGCACTCTGCCCAGCGTAGGTCGCAATTGTGACCGGACCGCTGATGCCCTTCCATGAGACCGCCCCTGTCAGCATGCTTCCCAGCATTTTCAGGCTAAAAATCGAGGTTTCCCAGGTCTTGCCCACGGCATGCCAGAGCGCTGGCATAGAGCCATATTTGACATCCACCATGAAGCGATCGAGCTCTTCCGGCGCCATCCGGTAAGCGGCACCTATCCGCCCCACCTGCGTGCCGCCTTCATCAACGGCTTCTGGCGTCACGGCAATTAGATGTTCCACCCCGTCGCGGCGCACCTTCAACTGCTGGGCTTTGCCCGGATTCTTGCGCATGATGCCGGCAAAATCTTCCCACAACGCCACGCTAATGCCATTGACGGACAAGATATCATCCCCGACACGCAGTCCCGCCTTCTCGGCAGGACTGCCGGCCATGATCTCGCCTACCTTTGCAGGCAGCGATGGCTGATAAGGCGTCAGCCCTAGCTGGTCGAGAACATCGACCTTGGTCTCATCGGTCTTGATGCCCGAAATATCCAGTTGATGCAGATGCGTTTCCAGACGGCTGGTTCTTGCCTCGATTTCAACATTTTTGGTCTTGAGCGACTCCTGCAGCAGATTCCAACGCACATCCTGCCAAGTGGTCACTGGCGTCTTCCCAACGCGCACAATCAATTCGTCGGACTTCAGGCTGGCCTGGGCCGCGGGAGTACCCGCCGGCACTTCGCCCAGCAGCGGTCGCAAGCCCGGCAATCCACTCACGAGCAAGACCCAGTATAGAACGACCGCCAGCAACAGATTCGCGGCTGGCCCCGCCACCACGACCAACATGCGCTTCCAGACCGATTGACGATTAAAGGCACGGGACAGCTCATGGGCCTCGACCGGGGCCTCGCGCTCGTCCAGCATTTTCACGAAGCCGCCCAGCGGGAACGCTGCCAGAATGAATTCAGTGCCATCCCGCCCCAGTCTTCGGCTATACAGCTTGCGCCCGAACCCGACGGAGAATTGCAGCACTTTAACGCCGCAACGTTTCGCGGCCAGGTAGTGGCCATACTCGTGCACCACCACCAGGATGCCCAGCGTCAGCAGGAAGGCCAGCAAGGTCATCATGCCATGCGCTCCAGCCATGCGTTAGCCGCCAAGCGCGCGGCCGTATCAGCCTCAAGCACATCCGACAAGGCACGCACCTCCGTGATGCTGACCTGTTCCAGTGCGGCCTCGATCAGGCGCGGCACATCGGTAAAACGTATTTTGTGCTGCAGGAAAGCCTCGACGGCGACCTCATTGGCAGCATTCAAAACCGCAGCGGCAGTCCCGCCTCTGCGCAACACGTCAAATGCCAGCCCCAGACACGGGAAGCGCTGCGTATCGGGCGCCTCAAAATCCAAGCGGGCAATCTTGAACAGATCCAGCGTCCCAACGCCACTCTCGATGCGTTCCGGATAGCCCAGCGCATAGGCAATCGGCGTGCGCATATCCGGGTTGCCGAGCTGCGCCAGCACGGAACCATCGATGTATTCGACCATGGAATGGATGACGCTCTGCGGGTGGATCACCACCTCGATCTGGTCAGGCGTCGCTCCAAACAGCCAGTGCGCTTCGATGACCTCCAGCCCCTTGTTCATCAGCGTCGCCGAATCTATGGTGATTTTCGGCCCCATCACCCAGTTGGGATGATTCAACGCCTGCTGAGGGGTCACGTCGGCCAGCTCTTCTATGCTGGCCTTACGGAATGGACCACCGGAAGCCGTCAGCAGGACCTTGCTGACACCAACGCTTTTGAGGCCATGCGCAAATTGCGTGGGCATCACTTGGAAGATCGCATTATGTTCGCTGTCGATCGGCAATAAGGTCGCCCCACTTTCACGTACGGCTTCCATGAACAGGCTGCCGGACATAACCAGCGTTTCCTTGTTGGCCAGCAGGACACGCTTGCCTGCCCTGGCTGCGGCCATGGCAGGCTTAAGCCCGGCAGCTCCGACGATGGCAGCCATCACGGCGTCGACTTCAGGCGCGGCTGCTACCTGCTCTAACGCTTCTGCCCCACACAGCACCTCGGTTTCCAGTCCCTGGTCGCGCAGTTGAGATCGCAATAGGGCGGCAGCGTCCGCGTCCAGCACCACCGCGTAAACGGGATTGAACTGCCGGCACTGTTCAAGCAGCGGCGCAATGCGGGCATTGGCGGTCAATGCATAGGCACGAAAGCGTTCGGGATGACGTGCAATGACATCCAGCGTGTTCACGCCTATCGTGCCGGTAGAACCAAGGACGGTGACGTTCTGAGGGCGGTTCATCGTGAAATCAGTACACTGAGGTAAAATGGAAGATATGCGTAAAAAGCCACCAAAGGCAGCGTTGAGGTGAGGCCATCGATACGGTCCAGCACACCGCCGTGACCCGGCAGGATGCTGCCGCTATCTTTTTTTCCGGCCTGCCGCTTGATCAGCGACTCGAACAGATCGCCCATCACGGAAAGGATGACGATGGCCATGAACCCGATCACGAACCACAGATTCCAATGCAGTTGCAAACAAAGCCCCGCAGCAAACACGGAAACAGCGATCAAGGCGCCGAACAATCCTTCCCAGGTCTTGCCGGGACTGATATGCGGCGCCAGCTTGTGTCTGCCAAAGCGTTTCCCGCTGAAATAGGCCGCAGAATCAGCGAGCGCGACCGTCAGCATCACTATCAGCACCGCACCCGGACCGATATGGCGCAGCTCGATCAGCGCCAGCCATGCTGGCAGCAAGAGCAAAAAGCCGACCACCACACCGAGGACAGCATTGCGCAGCTGCCAGCCGCGCAGCAGCCAAATCGGCGCAATCAGCAGCCAGAACACGGCTGACGCCACCATGAAAAACGCCGTAGCACGGTGATGCAGGACTTCCAGCACACTCATCTCAGGCAGCAGCAGCAAGCCGGAAAACAGTACACAGCCAGCGAACACCAGGCGCCCCGTACGTGCGTAACCAGTCAACCCGCCCCACTCCCAGCCTGCAATCACGATAAAAACCAGTAGGAACAAGGCCCACATCAGGTCGCTCAGCGTATAAAGCGCGCCCAGAAAAACGGTGCTAAGCAGTAGCGCCGTAATCAGTCTATTTTTAAGCATGTGTACTCGATCCGAGTTGCTCACTGGTCCGTCCGTAACGGCGTTCGCGCTTGCGATATGAGTCGATGGCCTGATTCAGCGCGGCCTCATCAAAATCCGGCCACAACGTGTCCGTGAAATACAGTTCGGCATATGCCAACTGCCACAGCAGGAAATTGCTGATGCGCTGTTCACCGCCCGTGCGTATGAACAGGTCAGGCTCCGGGGCGTAATGCATGGACAGATAGGACGCCAGGTCTTGCTCGGTAAAACCCTGGGCCAGTTCCGGATGAGCATGCAGCATGCGATTTGTGGCCTGGAGAATGTCCCAGCGTCCTCCGTAGTTAGCGGCGATGGTCAGCGTCAGACGGGTATTGTGCTGGGTCATCTTTTCCGCATCGTGGATGGCCTGCACCAACAGGGGGTCGAAACGCGAGCGATCCCCGATCATCACCAGGCGAATTTGATTCTGGTGCAGGTTGCTCACTTCCTTCTTGAGAGCTGCCATGAACAGTTCCATCAGGAACTTGACCTCGTCCGGTGGACGGCGCCAGTTCTCGCTACTGAAGGCAAATAGCGTCAGATACTCGACGCCGTGATTGATGCATTGCTTGATGAGATCGCGCACGGCCTCAACGCCGCGCTTGTGCCCCATGATACGGGGCAGGAAACGTTTTTTCGCCCAGCGACCGTTGCCGTCCATGATCACGGCAATGTGCCTAGGCACTTCAGTCGATGCGGGAATGTCCTGCGTGGAACTGGCGAAGAGAGCCAACCTCAACCTTTCAAAAGAAAGTACTAACCACAAAAAACGGGGATTGCATGACCCATAAGGCTGCACATCCCCGTTGTTCGACGATCAAACCTTAGATCGCCATCAAATCAGCTTCTTTGACCTGCAGCAACTTGTCCACTTCTGCGACATAACGATCGGTCAGCTTTTGAACATCGTCCTGCGCACGACGCTCGTCATCTTCGCTGATTTCTTTGTCCTTGAGCAGTTTTTTGAGGTGATCGTTGGCATCGCGACGGATATTCCGCACCGAAACCTTGCCATCCTCGCCCTCGCCCTTTACCACCTTGATCAGGTCACGGCGCCGTTCTTCGGTCAGCGGCGGCATCGGCACGCGCACCATATCGCCACTGTTGGACGGGTTCAGCCCCAGATCGGAGTCGCGTATCGCTTTCTCAACCTTGGCCAGCATGGGCTTCTCCCACACTTGGACCGTAATGGTGCGGGAATCGGCCAGGCCGACATTGCCCACCTGGCTGATCGGCACCATATTGCCGTAATACTCGACCATCACTTGGTCTAGCAAGCCGGCATGGGCACGACCCGTACGGATCTTGCCCAAGTTATTCTTCAGCACTTCCAGTGCCTTTTGCATCTTTTGTTCGGCAGTTGATTTGATGTCGTTGATCATATCGGTTTCCTCAATGCTTACGGCAGCACATGCGTGCCTTCATCTTCGCCCATCACAACGCGCTTCAGCGCGCCCTGCTTGAATATGCTGAATACGCAGATCGGCAGTTTCTGATCACGGCACAAGGTCAGCGCGGTCGCGTCCATCACCTTGAGGTTCTTGATGATGGCCTCATCGAACGTCAGCTCCTTGTAGCGCATGGCATCCGGGTGCGTCTTCGGATCATCCGTATAGACACCGTCGACCTTGGTAGCCTTGAGCACGATATCGGCGTTCATTTCCATGCCGCGCAATGCCGCAGCCGTATCGGTCGTGAAGAACGGATTGCCGGTGCCTGCACCGAAAATCACCACACGGCCTTCCTCCAGATAGCGGATCGCCTTGCCTCGAATGTACGGCTCAGCCACCTGCTCGATATTCAACGCGGATTGCACCCGCGCCTTCAGCCCAACCTGACGCATCGCGTCCTGCAAGGCCAGGGCATTCATGACCGTTGCCATCATGCCCATGTAATCGGCCGTTGCGCGGTCCATGCCTGCCGCTGCAGGCGCCACGCCACGGAAAATATTACCCCCGCCGATGACCACAGCCACTTCGACGCCGAGATCAACGACTTCCTTAATCTCGCCGACGATGCGCTCGATGGTCGCACGGTTGATGCCGTAGCTATCCTCGCCCATCAGGGCTTCACCGGACAGCTTGAGCAGAATACGCTTGAAGGCGGGGGCGGTCATGCGATTACACCTTGGCTGCAGCAGCCACTTCGGCGGCAAAGTCGGTCACAACCTTTTCGATGCCCTCGCCCACCACGTACATGGTGAAGCTAGCCACGCTGGCGCCCTTGGACTTCAGCAGTTGCTCGATGGTTTGCTTGCCGTCTTCAGCCTTGACGAACACTTGATTCAGCAGGGTGACGTCCTTCAGGAACTTCTGCACGGTGCCTTCTGCAATCTTTTCCAGCATCTCGGCCGGCTTGCCGGCTTCCTTGGCCTTTTCAATGGCCACGCGACGTTCAGCATCGATCAGCGCAGCATCCACACCGCTTGCATCGAGTGACTTTGGCTTCGCTGCAGCAATGTGCATGGCGATATCTTTCGCCAGCGCTTCATCGCCACCTACCACATCGACCATTACGCCGATCTTGCCGCCGTGAACGTAGCTAGCCAGCTTGCCTTGGGCGCTAATCGTCAGGAAACGACGTGGGGTGATGTTCTCGCCGATCTTGCCAACCAGTTGGGTACGCGCTTCTTCCACGGTGCTGTTGCCCAGTTTCAGGCCAGCCACAGCCGCGATATCGGCTGGCTTGCTGGTAGCAACCACTTCAGCCAGTTCACGCACAAAATTCAGGAAATCGTCATTCTTGGCACAGAAGTCGGTTTCGGAATTGACTTCGATCATCGCGCCGGTCTTGCCATCAGCACTGATGCTGACGCCAACAGAACCTTCGGCAGCCACGCGGGTGGAGGCCTTGCTGGCCTTGTTGCCGAAACGCACGCGCAGGATTTCTTCCGCACGGGTCATGTCGCCGGCTGCTTCAGTCAGCGCCTTCTTGCAGTCCATCATTGGGGCATCGGTGCGCTCACGGAGCTCTTTCACCATGCCTGCGGTAATTTCCGCCATCACTAACTCCTTAAAATCTATATCTATCAGGTATAAAAAAAGGGGCTTGCGCCCCTTTTTCAGGGATTACTCAGCCGCCGCGACTTCGACGAACTCTTCTTCAGACGCCGCCTTGACGATCTCGTTGATCGACTGGCTACGGCCTTCCAGCACCGCATCTGCAATACCGCGTGCGTACAGACGGATGGCACGGCTGGAGTCGTCGTTACCTGGAATGACGTAAGCCACGCCATCCGGGGAGTTGTTAGTATCGACCACGCCGATCACTGGGATACCCAGCTTGCCGGCTTCGGTCACAGCACCGGACTCATGACCAACGTCGATGATGAAAATCGCGTCAGGCAGGCCGCCCATTTCCTTGATGCCGCCGATGGAACGTTCGAGCTTTTCGATTTCGCGCTTGTAGCCGAGGACTTCCTTCTTGCCGAGGCGTTCGAAGCTGCCGTCTTCCATCATGGCTTGGTAGTCAGACAGACGCTTAATGGATTGCTTGACGGTCTTGAAATTGGTCAGCATGCCACCCAACCAGCGGTGGTTGACGAATGCACAACCGGCACGGACAGCTTCTTCCTTCACGATGTCGCGCGCTTGGCGCTTGGTGCCGACGAACAGAATACGACCCTTGTTGGCTGCCAGATGACGCACGTGCTTGAGCGCATCTTCAAACAAGGGCAGGGTTTTTTCGAGGTTGACGATATGGATCTTGTTACGGTCACCGAAAATATACGGTGCCATTTGAGGATTCCAATAACGGGTTTGGTGGCCGAAGTGGACACCGGCTTCCAGCATTTGACGCATAGTCACTGACATGAAGATTTCTCCAGTATAAGGTTAAGCCTCCACACGCCCCCAGAAACCCTTGCGGGCACCCTATACGTGAGCGTGTGTGGGAATTACCGTTCAAATTAAACGGGCGGCATATGCTACCATAAACGCCTGTTCCCATTCAAGGCAAAACCGCGTTACTCATGGCTATTACCATCAAAAACAATGACGACATCGAAAAGATGCGTATCGCTGGCAGACTTGCCGGCGAAGTCCTGGATTATATCGAACCTTTCGTGAAGCCGGGCATCACGACCGAAGAGCTTGATCGGCTCTGCCACAACTACATGGTGGACGTACAAGGCTGCATCCCGGCCCCGCTTAATTACGCGCCGCCTGGACACGTCCCGTATCCGAAATCCATCTGCACCTCGATCAACCAGCAGATCTGCCATGGAGTCCCCAGCGATCGCGTGCTGAAGAACGGCGACATCGTCAACTTGGACATCACGACCATCAAGGATGGCTACCACGGCGACACCAGCCGCATGTACTGTGTCGGCACACCCTCCCCCCAGGCTAAGCGCCTGTGCGACATCACCTACGAATGCATGTGGCGCGGCATTGCCCAGGTCAAACCGGGCGCCACCCTGGGCGATATCGGCCATGCCATTCAGAGGTACGCAGAGGCCAGCGGTTATTCCGTGGTGCGCGAATTCTGCGGCCATGGCATCGGCAAGAAGTTTCATGAAGACCCGCAAGTGCTGCACTACGGCAAACCCGGCAGCGGCCTCAAGCTTCAGGAAGGCATGATCTTCACGATCGAACCCATGATCAACGCCGGCAAGCGCGACATACGCCAGATGGGCGATGGCTGGACCATCGTCACCAAGGATCGCAGCCTGTCCGCACAATGGGAACACACCATACTGGTCACCGCAGACGGCTATGAAGTCCTGACACTTTCGGCCGGCTCACCCCCGATTCCCGCCATTATTCGCTGATGCAGCAAGCCTCGCACTGGCGCAAGCGCCTGCAAGCCAGACAGGCGGAACTCCGCGTAGCATTTGAGCAGCGCGGAGACACAGCATGGCTGCTCAAGCAGCACTGCCTGTCTGTCGATACTCTGCTATGCGACCTGTGGCAGGCGTTCGCCCTGCCGCAGGAAATCACTTTGGTCGCCGTTGGCGGCTATGGACGTGGCGAGCTGTTTCCTTATTCCGATGTTGACCTGCTGATCCTGCTGCCAAATGACCATGCCGCCTCCTACGACGCCCTACTGGAGCCGCTCATCGGCCTGTTCTGGGATATCGGTCTGGCAGTAGGCCACAGTGTACGCAGCCTGCAGGAATGCGTGGATGAAGCCTCCAAGGACGTCACTGTACAAACTAACCTGCTAGAAGCCAGATACCTCACTGGCAACAAGGCACTGTTCAAGCAGATGTGCGAAAGACTGGCCAGCAGCCTCGATGCCGAAAAATTCTTTCAGGCCAAATCACTGGAACAAACGCACCGCCACGCCCGCTTCAACGATACCGCCTACAATCTGGAACCCAACATCAAGGAAAGCCCTGGCGGGTTGCGCGACCTGCAAAGCGTACTCTGGATCAGCCAGGGTGCCGGCTTGGGCAGCAGTTGGACGGCGTTGGCCCGCAACGGATTGATCACGACGGGCGAAGCCAGGCAGGTCCGACGTCACGAGCGTTTCCTGCAAATGTTGCGCGTCCGTCTGCACTATCTGGCGGGGCGCCGCGAAGACCGGCTGCTGTTTGATTTCCAGAACGATCTGGCCGCGCAGCTTGGCTTAAGCAACACCCAGCGACGCAGGGCCAGCGAACAGCTGATGCAGGGGTTTTATCGCAGCGCGAAATTCGTGCGCATCATGAATGAAATCGTGCTGCAAAACCTGCACGAACGCGCCTTCCCACAAACGCCGGCCATTACCGAAATTAACGCACGCTTCCACGTGCGAAACGGACTACTGGAAGCTAAGGCGCCCAATCTGCTGCAACGACATCCTGAAGCCATTCTGGAAAGCTTCCTGCTGCTGCAGCAACACCCGGAAATCAAGGGCATGAGCGCGCCCATGCTCCGCTCGCTTTGGCGCGTCAAGACGCTGATCAACCGCGATTTTCGCAACAATCCAGTCAACAAACGGCTATTCATGACCATCCTGCGGCAGCCGGATGGCATCACCAGTGCCATGCGCCGCATGAATCGCTACAGCATTCTGGGGCGCTACATTCCCGCCTTTGGTCGCGTCACCGGGCAGATGCAGCACGATCTGTTTCACGTGTATACCGTGGACGAGCACATTCTGAATGTATTGCGCAACCTGCGCCGCTTTGCTACACCGGCATTCACCCACGAGTTTCCATTATGCAGCCAACTGATTGCGAAATTCGAAGCGCCGGAGTTGCTGTACCTGGCTGCGTTGTTCCACGATATCGCCAAAGGCCGTGGCGGGGACCACTCGACACTGGGCATGGTGGATGCGCATCGCTTCTGCAAGCAGCACGGATTGTCCACGGAACAGGCAAAACTGGTGGCATGGCTGGTCGGAAAACACCTGATCATGTCAGGCACCGCTCAAAAATCGGATTTGTCGGATCCGGCCGTGATCGAAAAGTTCGCTCATGAAATGGGCGATGAGCGACACCTGACCGCCCTTTATCTGCTGACCGTGGCCGACATTCGCGGCACCAGTCCCGCTGTCTGGAACGCATGGAAAGCCAAGTTGCTGGAAAGCCTTTTCCTCGCTACCCGCCGACTTTTGCAAGGCAGTGGCGCAACCCTGGCGACAGAACTCGCGGCGCGACGCCAACATGCAACGGAACGTCTCAGCCATTACGGCATCGCAGAAGCCAGCTACCAGAATTTCTGGGATCAATTGGGCGACGGCTACTTCCTGCGTCACGAGAGCCAGGAAATCGCCTGGCATACGCGCTTGCTGCTGACGCACATCCGTAGCGACAAGCCCATCGTGCGCGCCCGGCTGAGCCCTGGTGGCGATGGCATTCAGGTCATGGTTTACACCGGTGACCGCGATGACCTGTTTTCAGCGATTTGCGTATTTTTCGAACGCATGGGCTACACCATCGTCGAGGCTAAAATCCACACCACCCGCCACAACTATGCATTGGATAGCTTCCTGGTCCTGGACGAAAGTGACAAAACGGTACGTTACCGGGACCTGCTGAGCTACATTGAGTACGAGCTTACGCAAAAGCTGGCGGAAGGCCATGCGCCCGAAGCCCCCTTGCAGGGACGCGTGAGCCGACAGATCAAGCATTTCCCGATGCAGCCGACGATCACTCTGACACCGGAGCCCTCAAGCAACAACCACTTGCTTGCGATTATCGCCAGTGACCGCCCTGGCCTGCTTTCACGCATTGCGCAGACGCTGCTGAAAAACAAGATTCAGCTACACACGGCCAAGATCAACACTCTGGGAGAACGCGCCGAGGACAGCTTCCTGATTTCGGCACAGGGCGGCGACCGCCTCAGCGAAATCACCGTATATCAATTGCAGGAAGAGTTAGCCAGCAGGCTTTAACGGCAGCGGCATTTCGCCCTGCCCGTGCTCAAGTCGGTAGATCCAGGCAAGAAGTTCCGCCACGGCCAGGTAAAGCTGAGGCGGGATATGCTGATCGAGATCGACCTGCATCAACAACGACACCAGTTCAGGCGACTCATGCACGTAAACACCGGCATCGTGGGCGCGTTCAATAATTGCCTGGGCAAGCAGGCCACGGCCCTTTGCGATCACCTTCGGAGCCGACTGCCCGGTCTGGTAGGCAAGCGCCACAGCCAACTGTCGCGTATCTTTAGCCATGCTGGATAGTAACCCCGGAAAGCTGCAGCCCGGATGATGCAAAACGGTCTACCAGTTCTGTCTGGTGCTGACGCATGCGGGAAACACTATCGCCACTGTCTGCGGAGATATCGAGCTGTACCTGGCCATTGACAAAGGCCAGCTTCGCGCTTACCCCACCCAGCCCAGGCATTTGCAAATTCAGGTGCGTATGCCAGGTAGGTGACTCATTGCCCTGACCGCCACCGCGGCGCGCCATCTCCTCCTCAATCGACCAATGCATCTGCTGGCCTGGCCACACCTGGCCCTGCCAGACTACCTGACGCGTATCCAATGTCTGCAATTGCTGTTGCACCAAAGGAACAGCATCGGCATGGACGCCATTTGCCATGGCGCCAGTCCCCAAATTGTTAGCAGATGCAGCATTTCCTTGTGTCGCAGGATTACTAGTCTCTAACTGTGTTGCGACGGGTACAGAAGCATTTGGCGTCATCGACGGGATGGCCTGAGGCGCTCCAGAATTTACTGACAGATGCGTTGGTACTTGCGACTGGGATTGTGCAGCCACGGGAAGGCGGCCTTGTGGCTCCTGCTTCAGTGAGGCCAGGCTAAGTTCGCCACTTAGCCACTGAACCTGATGCGCCTCGTAGAACAATCCGCTTTGAGAAACCGACGTGCGCAAGGCTTGCGCAAAAACAGTTGTGTCCGCAGGCGCGGTCATGAGAACAGGTGTCGTTTGAACGCCTCGGGTTTGTACTGTGCCGGCTTGATCACCGACAGGTGGTTGCGTAGCGGTTTGCGCATTTCCCGATCGCGAGGACAGCGCTGGTACAGCATTTTGTAGCAAATTGCCGATAAATTTGGCGGTATCACTCAGCGCGACGGGAGTATTTGTATTTGCAGGGGCAGAGGCAGGAAGATCACGAACAAGCGCAAAGGTTAAGCGCGGTGAATTTGTAACATAGGTCAGTTCAACAGAATCGCCTGGATGCGTATTGGGTGGCAAATTAAGATCGAGCACCTGATCGCCCACCCGCACCTGAAAACGTCCATTGGGAAGGCTGGCCAACACATGCGCAGGGATTTGCTGCCCCGGGGTCCACTGCGGCGTTTCGAGGGCGTGGTCCGCAACTGCGACCAACGGTGGTGCAGACGTCTTGACCAGCAGTTGGAGCTGATTCTGGATGTCGTTATGAATCAATCATGCGCCCCGTGCATAGAAATGATCAGTTCAGCTTCCCCTCGCGAGATGCCACAACTTTCAGAAATCGTTGCCACATCTTTTCCCTGCTGCGCGTAGTGGATCGCGCGTTGGTAAGGGCTGGGTTCGCTTGTCGATTCCTGCGGATAGGTCACTTGTCTGGCTTCAAGCAGCGTCACGCGCTCTTTGAGTTGTTCTATTTCCTGACGCAACTCATGCTCTATGCGCTTTTCCTGTATCAGGGCTAGCCAACGCGGCTTGCGTAACAGACTACCGCCAGTACGCAGCAACAACAGCATTTCAGCAATATAGACGGCAAGAATCAGTGCGACCACGATCAGTAATTCTCGCCAGGTAATGACTATACTTTCCACAGGAACTCCCCTAATTCACTGCTTTCGAGCTTATCACATCAGGCATAGTCATCGACATGTCCGTCTTCAGGCTGTGGTGGTTCTGGATGACGCGCTGGTGGCTTCTCGCGTTTGTTCGAATGAGGGAAATCCTCACGCGCAGGCGGGCGTTTAAATGGCAAGATGGGCATGTTGTAACCGTGGACAGGATCAACAGGATCCGTTGCAGCACCCCAAACCAAAGTCAAAACCGGCCTTGAACTCGAATTATGCCCCGCGGTAAGCATCAGCGAGTTTCCGCTCGTTGCCCACGGAGTCCATCAACTCGGACAGTTCGCTGCGTCTTTCATGAACCAGTGCTTTGGTTCGTTCATCACACTCAAGAATGGCGTGTATGAATTGATTTCGTGTAACGATAAAGTTGGGATTTGTACTAGTCGGAGAAGTATCGGCCAGACTCACAAGGCATGCTTCGCGCTCATTCTCACAGACTGCGAGATCATCCCAACGCTGCTCACTTGCCGCAGCAAGCATCTTCTGCGCATTATTCAGAAGTCGGGCATAAGCCCCAAGCAATAACCCTTCTGCGTCTTGATCAGGCCTTGCCATAACTTGCTGCGACGCGTGGTGCAACTGCGTCGGGGACTGATGGTTTCACGAGTGAGAGGTTGCCGATGGCATCCCATGCCCCCTGAATATCCTTAAGCAGACCTGCCACTTCATCAAGTGCCAAACGATCCGCTTTGAGATTGGCCTGAACAAGGCGATAGGTCATATATTCGTAAAGGGCCCACAAGTTCTGAGCCAACTCGCCGCCTGCTTCAAAATTGATACCCACCTTCAAGCCATCGTTAATGATAGCAATGGCATGAGAAATTGAAGCGCCACGCGCTGCTGTATTGCCAAGTTCCAGATGCATCTTGGCATTTGAAATCGCCAGCAAAGCACCATCGTAGAGCATGGAAATCAACTTATGCGGACTTGCTCCCGCAACACTACTTTCCATTCCAACATTCGAATATGCATTAATTGCAACAGATGCGTTCATGGTTATTACTCACTCATGGCTCAGTTATTATTAACCCAACTGACGCGTCAGATAGGATTGCGTGTTGTTCATGCTACTCAAGAGCGTATCCAAGGAGGTAAATTGCGTTTGTAGTCTCGTTTGAATTCCGGCCAACCGTTTTTGCATGGTCACTACCTGATTATTTAAATCAGTGATTGTTTTATTGATGCCATCGGTACGACTGGTTAATGTGGTCCCCAGCGTGTTAGTTGCCCACAGATTAAACTGCGTGGCGAATCCGTTTGCCGAAGTAAACAGGTTGGTCACATCACTCACGTTGTTCGCAACGGCGGCGCTGAATTTCGTTGTATCAATGGCGAGCGTGCCACCGGCTTGCGTCGTAATTCCGACTTGTGAGAGTGAAGTCAGAGTCCCACCCGACACCACCGATGACAGCATTCCTCTCATATCAGTCATCATCTGTCTGACCGCACTATCCCCCTGTAACGGCCCAGCCGTCTGTGTCGTAGCATCGTAGGCAGTTTCGCTTTTAAGATTACTATAGAGGTTATTGTAGGCAGTGACAAAGGCAGAAGCGGCGGCCGTAATACCCGAGGTATTTTGGGTCACTGCCAGACTTGTGGGGGATGTTGTCACTTTGTTCAAATTCAGGGTAACACCCTGGATTGCGTCGGTGATCGTATTTGAGGGCTTAGTAATCGCGACCCCATTCACCGTGAAATTGGCATTTTGCGCTGTGACAGTTTGAGAGAGATTCTGCGTTCCAGCAGGGTTGTATGCAAGAAGGCTACTAATTGCGGAATCCCCTGAAACACCAATACTGAGGCTGTTATTCGATCCGGAGGCAGTAGACGTGATCGCCAAACGGTACGGTGTAGTGCCTCCATCGTTAATAATGGAGGCACTAACTCCGATGTTGGCGTTATTGATCGCGTCACGCATGCCCTGAAGGGTATTATTCGTGCTATCTATTGTGACTGTTTTAACACCACCGCCATTGGATGCAAACGTAGCACCCGTATAAGTTCCACCTGACAGTGCGCCACCACTGATAGTGCCAAAGTCAAAGGAGAGTGTTGTTGTTGCACCAGACCCGATGGTTGCCGAACTAGAAGCCTGTCCAGCAGCAATAAGCTGCTGAGATTGTGCCAGCGATGTCACACCAATCGAATAGTTACCTACCGCCGCTGTGCTGGTTGCCGAGGCAGTTAGTACCGACGTGTCAGCCGGTGTCGCATCAAATGCCTGAAAACTGCCTGCAGTTGTAAGTCCCCGTACTGCCGTCTGGAAGCTTGACACTAAGTTCGTCACTCCGCCAAACAGGGAGAGTTGGGTTTGGTCAGTAGCAATTTTAGCGTTCAACTTGGTAAGAGGAATCTGCTCAACCGCCATCAACGCACTCACTATCGAATTCACATCCAATCCTGAACCTATACTAGATGTTGAAGTACTTGTTGATCCAATCGGATTGGTTGCCATGACGACTCCTTATGCCTGCTGCTTAACGAGCAAGCCCTTTATATCCATTGCAACGGGTTGCCCCGAGGACTGACGCCCTGTCATTTGCTGCTGGAACTCCGTGATAGCTTGGGAAATAGCAATCGCCTCTTTCGAGGGATATTGGCTGATTACATCTCCTGATTTGGTTTCAACCAGCTTCACCACCGTGCGGCCTGTACCTTTATCGATACTGAATTCGATATCCGACTTGTTCTGGCTCAACGCCAGATTTGCCGAGTCTACTGCTTTCTTTAAATCGGCTTGATTCACTTGTGCCTGCGTGTTCAATCCAGCCGCAGCTTGAGGATTGAAATCGGACGCAACCTGCGGAGCGACATTTTCTGCTGCTTGTGGTTGCCGTGCAGTTGTCGCAGAAATGACGGAATCCACCTGAGGGGTGTAACCGCCAGAAACTGAATTTGCGTTTTGAATAGACATTTTGCACCTCCATCGCCTCAAACAGCCTGGCTAGAAGATTTCTAGCCAGGCGAGTCATTATAGCGACGATTATCTCAGCAATGTCAGAACTTGATTTGGCAGCTGATTCGCTTGCGCCAGCATCGCATTGCCCGCTTGCTGCAGAATCGAGTTCTTGGTCAGATTGGCTGTTTCAGCAGCGTAGTCCGTGTCCAAAATGCGGCTCTTAGCAGCTGAGAGATTAACAGACTGCGTTTGCAGATTGTTGATCGCAGAGTTAAATGTTGCCATATCGGCACCATACTTAGCACGCGCAGTATTTACATTGGTCAGCGCAGTATCAAAGTTTGCAACTGTACCCGTAGCAGTGGCAGAAGAAATGACTGGCTTGACACCTGTTGTCGTTACAGTGCCGCCCACATTATCAACCACCACAGTACTTGTATTTGTATTTGCAAGCGCGAGAATACGTGTGTTTTCATTCACCAGAGCTGTTGCTTCAACGTTGCCGCTGGCGATACTACCGCCACCTTGAACAGCCAACTCGCGCAGACGCTGCAGATTTTCGGTCATTTGCGCCATATAACCGTCGTTAATCTGGGCGGTCGAAATACCGTCATTGGCATTACGTACAGCTTGGTTGGAACCGCGAATCTGTGAGTCGTAATTGGTGGCATTCACCAAGCCGGTTGCGTCATCCGCTGCAGAGTTGATACGCAGGCCGGAGGAAAGACGTTGCAGCGAAGTCTGCATTGCGCTCTGAGATGCATTCAGAGACTTCTGAGCAAACAGGGAACCTACGTTGGTGTTGATATATGAAGCCATTTTAGTACTCCTTCATTGTGATCTGGAAACTGCTCGGCTACCGCCGAATTCTACGGCGCTATCGCCGCCGTTAAACCTTTATCGGAGCTCCCCCAGAAAACTTTAGTAGGAATTTTAAAATTTTTTTATCCTGCGATCACACAGTAGCACGCGCAGCAAGGTCTATTGCGTCCGCCCGCGCAAAGCAGCCTCCACACCCTCAATAACATCCTTCCAGCCCCCAGGTGCACGCTGCCTGAATAATCTGGCGCTCGGATACCAGGGGCTATCCGTCCTCTCTAACATCCATCGGAAATCTGGTAGAAATGGGAGCAGGACCCAGACCGGTTTATTTAGCGCACCAGCCAGGTGCGCGACTGATGTATCTACAGAAATCACGACATCCATGACATCGATCAGCGCCGCAGTATCTGTAAAGTCCTGCAACTCTTCTCCATGCCAGTGCAGGCAATCAAATTGCTGCAGGAGGCTGGCATCTTCATTGCGAACTTCTTTTTGCAAGGCATGAAATTCCATGGGTAACTGCAAGATGCCTTCCAGCAACTTTAGTGGAATACTGCGGTTATGATCGTTCTTGTGTTCAGGACGCCCGGACCAGACCAATCCAACCCGCGGAAGCGTCTTCTCGCCCAAGCGCTTTTGCCATTGCTGGATTTTGGCTGAATCAGCAAACAGATACGGTACCTTGGCGGGGATGTTAGCCATCGTGGTTTTAAATGCCAGCGGCAGACTCATCGCCGGGCATTGGTAATCTGTTGCAGGTGTCGCGTCACCATTCTTAACCACGCAGATGTGCGGGCCCAGCGTCTTCATAAGCGTCACCAGCGCACTAGGTACCTCCAGGATCACCTCTGCGCCTTGCGCAACCGCCAGCAGCGCATAACGGCAAAACTGAATGTCATCGCCCAAGCCTTGCTCGCCATGGATCAGCAGCGTTTTCGCCAGAAGTGACACTTCCCCCAACCACAATGGCTGCGGGAACACGCGCAGTGCACTTTTCTGCGTATCCTGCCAACGCCACTCGTACATTTTCCACCCTTCGGTGTAGTCACCTTCAAGCAGCTTGAGCAATGCGATACTCCACTGCGCAGGGGCATAAGAAGAATCAACCTCTAATGCACGCTGGTAGCTGCGCAAGGCTTCATCAAAGCGCCCAACGGCCTGAAGCGCAATGCCGCGGTTGTTGTATGCCGCCGCATATGCAGGATCAAGTGCAATGGCACGATCATAGCTGGCGAGTGACGCCTCGATCTGACCAAGCTCCTTGAGGACTGTGCCGCGATTGTCGTAAGCCTCCGCATAATCTGGCGCAAGCGCAATTGCACGGTCGTAGCTCACCAGCGCCTCATCAAACCGTTTAAGCTCCTTGAGAACATTGCCCCGATTCACATAGGCCTGCACATAGGAAGGATTAAGTGTAATGGCGCGGTCGTAGCTCGCCAACGCCATTTCTTTATTTCCTCTTCCAATCAATAAGTTACCGCGGTTGTAATGTGCCTCGGCATAATCTGGCTTGTGTTTGATCGCGAGGTCATAGCTCGCCAGCGCTTCATCATCACGCCGCATCTCGCGCAACGCTATGCCACGGTTATTGTAGGCCGCTGCGTAATCCGGCTGAAGCTTAACGGCCTTGTCATAACACAAAACTGCCTTTTCAAAACTGCCAAACCTGGCCAGCCCCACCCCCCAGTTCGAGAGTACCGTAGGCTGATCTGGTTCAATCTCTATCGATTTCTCGAAAAACCTGACCGCCTCCCCCGTCATACCAAGTTGCATGGCGACCGTTCCCAGCGCGGTCAATAACCGTGCATTCTCGGGATAAAGCTCATGCAACTCAGCAAACCTCGCCACGGCCTCTTCCAGGTTTCCCGCTTGATGGTAGGCATAGGCATCCTGCAACTGCAGTTGATGCTTGGATGTAAGGTGTTTCATAGGATTCAGGTTCGGCCTCTACATTGACTCAACAAGCGCTGCACTGCGTGCGCAACGCTTCTGCTATCTTATCAATCACACGACGCCAATCGTTGAGCGCAGGCTGCCGAAAGAGGCGCGCCGTCGGATACCACGGGCTATCTTCCCGATCAAGCAACCAGCGGTAATCAGGCGCATAGGGCAACATCATCCACACTGGCTTACCGAGCGCACCGGCGAGATGCGCTACCGAGGTATCGACGGTGATCACCAGGTCCATCTGATCAACCAAGGCGGCCGTATCAGAGAAATCATGCAACGCATCGGTATGTAACTGCAGTGCATTACATGCAGAGACGTCAGCCATTTCCTCAGATCGGATTTCCTGCTGCAAAGCATGGAACTCTGCAGGTAAGGCCATCAATGGTGCCAGCAGACTGAATGGGAGGCTGCGGTTGTGATCGTTGTTGTGACTTGGCCTGCCCGACCAGACCAAGCCTATCCGAAACTTTGTTTTTTGACCCATACGCGCTTGCCATGCATGACGCTTAGCCTCATCCACATGGAGGTAGGGGACCTGCGCGGGGATACTTTCAACACGTGTTTTGAAGGCAAGGGGCAGGCTCATGATAGGGCATTGAAAATCAAACTCAGGCAGCGGCTCGCCTCTGGCAATGACACGAACACCCCCGCCCAGCGTTGAAAGAAGCGCAACCAAGGACGGTTGGACCTCCAGCACCACGTTGGGGCCCTGCGCCGCAACCAGTGGCGCATACCGGCAGCACTGGATCACATCGCCCAAGCCTTGCTCCGCATGAAGCAAGAGCGTCCGGCCTGCAAGGTCCTGCTCACCCAACCATAAAGGTTTCTCAAAGCCGCGAGCTTCATTCTTCAGCGCATCCTTCCAGCGCCATTCATATAATTTCCAACCCTGCGCATAATCCCCTACCAGGATTTTCAGGAAGCCTATATTCCAATAAGCCGTTGGATAATCGGGTTTCAAGGCAATTGCATGCTCGTAACTGGCTAAGGCCTCATCTAGGCGCATCAAGTCCTTGAGTACATTGCCGCGATTGTTGTACCCATCAGCATTGTTCGGATCCAGTGCAATGACATGCTCGTAGCAAGTCAGCGCGGCTTCTTGCTGCTGCAGCGCCTGCAACACGTTACCGCGATTAAGATGTGCCTCAACCAGATCCGGCTTCAATGTGATCGCCTGATCAAGACTTTCGAGGGCCGCGTCATATTGCTTCAACTGCTTCAGAATGCTACCTCGATTGCAATGTGCCTCCGCAAAGTCAGGACTCATTTCTATAGCTCGATCCACATCGGCTAGCGCGTGATCAAGGTCGCCGATGTCTCTAAGCAGGGCCCCTCGATTGTTGTACGCTTTGGTGGAATCGGGATTCAGAATGATTGCTTTGTTGTAGTCGGCAAGGGCATCATTCAGACGGGCGAGGTCCTGAAGCACAATACCGCGATTGGCGAATGCTGCCGCGTAATCAGGTTTGAGCCTGATCGCCTGATCAAAACTGAGAAGTGCTTCGTTATGTCGTTTTAGCGCCTTCAATACATTGCCGCGATTGTTATAAACCTCGGAGAATTTTGGCTTGAGCTTGAGCGCCAGGTCATAATCGGCAAGCGCCTCGTCATTTCGACCAAGCGTCTGAAACAGCACACCGCGGTTGACAAATATCTCGCCGCGCGTCGGATCAAGTTTGATGGCACGCGAATAGACATCGAGTGCCCGATCAAACCTTCCTAGTTGCTCCAGTCCGCTGGCAAGATTGCTCAGCACCATTGGATTACGAGGCGAAATTTCGGTTGCCCTCTCTAGGCACTGCACCCCGAACTCCACCATGCCCAGTTTAAGCGCTATCGTGCCCAGCCCCATGATCACTTCAGCGTTCTCCGGGCAAGCCTCCTGTAACTGGATGAAGATCCCAATCGCCTCGTTCAGTTTGTTACCCTGATAGAGCTGATAAGCTTGCTGGAGTAGCTTTTGATGTTGGTGGGACAAGGGCTTCTGTTTCACATGCACTCCAGAATGGATATCGTTAGCCTGTATTTAACGGCCCAGGCAAATATCCTGTTTTAGGCTCCGGCCTCAAGAAATCGGGCTGAATTAACCAGGAGATCAAGCTGATTCGCAAATCCCTTGACATGAAACCTGTCCTGATAGCGCTCCGCAAAATCACGCGCCAGCTCAAGATGCACCTCTGGCGCATCGACGATCTCGGCACACTTTTCTGCCAGGTCCTGGGCGCCCGGGGAATAAAACAGGCCATCATAACGGTCGAGGCCAAAAAAATCGGCCTCCAGGGATGCATTGCTGATAAAGGCCGTCCTGTTCGCCATGGCCCGCAAGGTCCTGTCATGCAGGACTTTTGCCGGGCTGATATCGATCAAGCCGTATCGCGAGTAAAAAAGTGGCTGGGAGTCGGACATGTTACGGCCGGGATGGAACACATGGTTCGAAGAAGCGTTTTTGGCAATCCTGTCCCATCCTCTACCGTAAACACGCACGGGAAACTCGGGAATACTGGTCAGGGCGAGAATGCTTTTGTAGTTACGGGCATACAAATCCATCTGGCTATGAACATAATGATAGACATCGGAATTCGACACAGGATCAAACCAATCCCAATCCCGGTCTTTAATCAGTGCATCCAGAACAGCATGCGTATCGACATAGGATGGCTGCTTCAATTGAGACCTGAGTGTTTCCCCGGTCGCCATGAATGCGTCAAAAACGTTTTTTGGCAGCCGCTGTTTCCAGCCGTTCTCAGTGTCGACCGGGTCATCGATGTTTTTGGCGATGACAAAAAAATCCCCTTCAATTTTGCTGAGCGGCGTCTCGCGAAAAATCTGAGGCCAACTGATGGCCATCGCGCCCCGAACACGCCGGAAATGTGCATTGGAATACCGCGCGAATTCGGCATCAAGGTAGATGTGATAACAGTACCGGCTTTCCAGCCGATGATTCATCGGCATATGCGAGGGGTGATCTCCGTGCAAACACACCAGCGGTATTCTTAGCACATCCCAGAGATTTTGCTCCGTATCGGGGATATTGATAAACGAAGCAAAACCCTGCCAAGTCAGGACATACTCGACCCCTTCTGGCATCATAGCCACTATCCTGTCAATCCAGTCAGTATCGTATATCTCCAGGATCTCGACATTTTTGCCGCAAGCTTGCAGATGTGCTTTGAGTGCATCGTTCATGACACTGAAAGGATCGTTCTCACCGTCCTTCCAATTCAATATCACCACTTTCATTCTTAAATATCCTCTACACCACGCAAGCTCAAACATCCGGGAACAGGGCTAAATGGCTTCCGCGCAGAAAACTGGCGCATGAATCACCGGCATTGTGCGCGCTACTTTAATTCATCCACAAAAGTGTTAATCACGCTGGCTATTCTGCCGACATCACCGACCGGCAGTGTCGGGCCCATCGGGAGACTCAGCACCTCGGAAGCAAGCCTTTCGCTTACAGGGAACGTACCCGTTGAATAGCCAAGGAATCGACATGCAGGCTGGAAATGTGGGGGTACCGGGTAGTGAACCAGGCAGTGGATTCCAGCAAGCTTTAATTTCTCAAGCAGGACATCCCGACTGGGGTGCCTGACCACGAACAAATGCCAGACGGATTCGACTCCACTTTTAACAGAAGGAAGGCCCAGGCCCTGAAGTTGTTCGGTATAGCCATTCGCCAAAAGTCCCCGATGGGCATTATCTTCGTCCAATGTTGCCAACTTGATCCGCAAAAATGCGGCCTGCAATTCATCTATTCGGCAATTCCAGCCAGGCAACTCATGGTGGTATTTGTTTTTAGAGCCGTAATTCGCAAGCGTCCTCACTCTTTCAGCCAGACTGGGATCGTTTGTGGTCACGGCACCCGCATCCCCTAGCGCGCCTAAATTCTTCCCGGGATAAAAGCTGAAGGCCGCAGCATGGGCCAGCCCCCCGACGCGCCTGCCGTGATACCGTGCCCCGTGTGCCTGGGCGGCATCCTCAAGCACCAGCAACCCGTGTTTCTCGGCAATCTCCATGACTGGGCTCATATCGGCAGGCTGACCGTACAAATGGACAGGAATGATCGCTCTGGTACGTGCCGTAATCGCCGACTCAATCAGTCCCGGGGCAATGTTGCAGGTATCGGCATCCACATCTACCGGCACGGGCGTAGCCCCGGTCTGGATGACAGCCAGCCACGTTGCAATAAACGTATGTGCCGGAACAATCACTTCATCCCCGGGCCCGATTTCCCAAGCGAGCAGAACGAGCCTTAGCGCGTCCAGACCATTACTGACCGCAACGCAATGCTTCAACTCGCAGTACGCAGCGAATTCCTCTTCAAATCTCTGGGTCTCCTGCCCCTGAAGTACATATCCGCTATCAAGGACCCGATCCAGCGCATCGTGAAATTTTTCTCTGGATCTCAGGTTAATGGTTTTAAGATCAAGAAATGGGATGGGTTCGCTCATAACCACCTTGCGCGCATAAATTCAGTGTAATCGCGGTAATAGTCGTCTTCGCTATATTTGTTCGATGCGAGCACCATCAGTACCGAACCGGAAGAGAAGTTGTCGATTTCCCGCCAGATCATCGGGCACACGTACAAACCATAGTAGGAACGTGCAAGGTGAAACTTCTTTTTGTCCTTGCCGTCATCCAGTGTGATATCGAAGCTGCCAGACATGGCGATAATAAGTTGATGCAGATCCTTGTGAGCATGCCCGCCCCGCTCAGCGCCGCCTGGCACATCATAAACGTAGTAGACTCGCTGGATATCGAAAGGAATCTGTGAGTTACCTTCAACAAAGGTCAGGTTCCCCTGTGGGTTGCTGATTTTTGGCAGTTCTATGATCCTGCAATCTTCTAGCGGCATTTAGCCTCTCCTCCCAACGCATGGATAGAAAAAATTCGAAGCGCATTCCTGCAAGGTACTGCACGCGAGTCCTGAACAACAGCAATCATGATTACCCACCGCCCCAAGTGCTTGCAGTCTCATTCTGGTCCGCGAAATCCAGCCGGACCAGACCAGCACACCTTCACGGCTCCTGATCGTCAAGCGCATCGATCACTGCCTGCAGATCAACTCTAAAATCCGCATGGATGATATCCGAACAGTTACCATTATCGACCACTTCACCAAGCACGTAGCTCAAGCGATGTCCTAGTGCAGAAGCGATATTTGCAAAATACCAGTAACAAACCGGCGTGGCGTCATTCATCAACACGACCACTCGCGCCCCCTGAGGGGTCCATAGCATGTTAAGTAGCGCGGCTCCGGAAGCTGCAACGATGTATTTTGCACGACTAAAGAGCTCGACCTGCCCAGCAAAGGAAAGATTGCTCGGGTCCACGGAAACAAAACCCATCTTTTCAAGCTGGGAACGAATCTCTGCTTCATTCATGACCAGCCGTTGGTCTCCCTTCCTGCCTGGGGTGCGTGTAATAAAGATTTTCTCGGGCGCGTCAAGATCATCCCTACAGAGAAGTTGCCGATAAACATCCCGCGTTGCCTTGATCACCTCCGGATGGAACAGCGCATCTTCTGGTTCGGCCAGTCTCCCATGCTCATTTTTCAACGGATTGGGCCGCTGAAAAACCACATCAGCCACCGGGCTCACCCAGCAAGCCACCGAGGTTTCGACCAATGACCACTCTGGCAAAAATATCAGCTGCTCCTCTTTAATTCCCAGCAGTTTTAGCGCTTCTACCATGCTGGGGAACACGCCTTCATCGAGAAGAATCTTGAATCCGGATAGATCAATATCGGTCAAGGCAAGCAGCACGATCTTGGGCAGGAACTCCGTCATCCAGTGCGCATAATTAACAGAAGCATTACCACTCAGGCTAATGACAGGGGAATCAATATGATAGGTGTCCCCCAGCCCGGAATAAAATATTTGGTTGGCTGCAACGGTACATAAGAACATCCCCTGCTCTCTGAGTTGCCAACGTTCCACAGTGAAGTTGTGGTGCTGTATGGCTTTGCCCGCGATGATGGGAAAGGCTCCCCCGCCGATGACCTTCATGTCCCTGACCATAGACACATAAACCGGGGGATAAGACAATTGATGCGTCACAGAAGCGGCCGGATTGGGGCAAGCCACACCAAACATCTTGATGGGCGGGGCATCAAATGAAATCTCATTGACCAGTTTGTAAGTTTCGAATTGCCCAATGACATCATCGATAGTCCCAAGCGGGAACAGCATGGGCCGTACATTATTGGTTGAGTCTGCCATCATCAGAAATCGCTGTATTTGTTCAGTTCTTGAAAAGTAGAATCATTCAATAATGACATATAGCCATGAAGTTAATCATTACAAGCAAGCATCGAACGTTTTGTTGAGCGCACAGTCATCCATCCGCATGGTGAATATTCTACCCTTATGCCGCCCCTGCCTTTCACACACAATTCAGCGGGAGAAGTAAAATCCACTCACGCACAATCAGCATCCGGGGCAACGATGACTCATGATACCCAGAACCAGCAGGCCGCCAACAAATTCCTAGTTCACGAATTGGCAGATGTCCACACAACCGCAATAGGCCACGGCACTAAAATCTGGCAGTTTTGCGTTGTATTGGAAGGCGCAACAATTGGCTCCAACGTCAACATTTGTTCACACTGCTTTATTGAAAACGATGTACGCATCGGGAACAACGTTACCATAAAAAACGGTGTCCACCTGTTTGACGGCATTACACTAGAGGACAATGTTTTTGTCGGTCCCAATGTAACCTTTACAAACGACAAAAAACCTCGTTCAAAAGTCTATCCGGCAGAGTTTCATAAAACGGTCGTTAAACATGGAGCGTCTATTGGCGGCGGCGCAGTCATACTACCTGGCATCACCATCGGTGAACATGCCATGATTGGCGCGGGAGCCGTCGTAACCAAAGATGTACCGCCAAACGCAGTCGTATACGGTAATGCTGCAAGAGTGCATTTCACGCCTAACACGCCAGCAACAAAGGAAAAATAAAACCCGTTCCTGCCACAAAGCCAGAACGGGTTTTATCTACGAGACATATTTACTTGCTTGCGTCAGCAACACATTTTTTCGTAAAGCTGTTCTTGGCAGCACCAGCCAGCTTCTTCTCTGCGGCCTTGGCATCGCAGTCCATCTTGGCCGTGTTGGCCTTGGCATCTTTTTCACACTTCTTCACGAAGCTGTTCTTGGCAGCACCAGCCAGCTTCTTGTCGGCAGCCTTGGCTTCACAAGTGGCATCGGCAGCATAAGCAATATTGCTGACCAGGAATGCGGCCAGAATGGCCAGTAGGGTTTTACGCATCATAACCTCCGTTCGATTGATCAAGGAAAACCATCGTTTAACTACAAGGCGCAACGTAACACGAACTTTGTAACCTTGCCAGTAGAGGCCGGCTGGAAGCCAAGGCCATCGGCTCGGACCATGCGCGTCACCGCCCCTGCTGTCGCTGAAAATCTTCCATGAAACCGGCCAGTTTCTCGACCGAAGCCAATGTCATTGCGTTGTAGATGGAGGCACGGATACCACCGATGGCCCGATGGCCCGCGAGCCCAGAGAACCCGGCATGCGAAGCTTCGGAAAGAAATCTTTTTTCAAGCTCCGGAGTACCCAGGTTGAATACCACGTTCATCATGGAGCGATCGCGGGGTGCTGCACGGCCACGGTAAAAACCTTCACTATCGTCCAGCAGGCGGTAGAGAACATCAGCCTTGCTCTGGTTGATTCGTGCCATGGCGGCCACGCCACCAATTTCCTCGAGCAGCCAGCGCATCACCAGGAGTACCACGTAGATGGCAAATACCGGTGGCGTATTGAAATTGGAGTGCGCCTGAATATGGCTGCGGTAATTCAGGAATCCAGGCAGGTTTTCGGGGGCATCCTGCAGCAAGTCATCACGCACCAGCACCACGGTCACCCCGGCCGGACCGATATTTTTCTGCGCGTGGGCATAGATCAGAGAAAATCGCTCGGGCTCGCATGGCTTGGATAGAAAATCCGAGGACATATCGCAAATGCGGGGAACGTCATCCCGACCCAGCACCCGATGAAATTGCAATCCTTCGACTGTCTCGTTGGAAATATAGTGGATGTAGGGTGCATCTGGTGAGAAGGCCAGATCGCTATCTTCAGGCAGATGATGAAAACCTGAGGCTTCGCCATTCCAGACCACACTGATAGGCCCCTCACGCTTGGCCTCCGGAATCGCCTTGCCGCTCCAGTAACCAGTATGCAGGTATTCAGCAGGCTGTTGCTTGCCATGAAGCAGCGTCATGGGCACCATGGAAAACTGCTGCGTGGCTCCGCCCTGCAGCAGCAACACGTGGTAGTCCGTAGAGAGGCCCAACAATGTGCGGATATTGTTTTCGACCTCGTTGATGACGCCGGCAAACCAGTCGGACCGATGACTGATACCCAGCACCGACAAGCCCACTTCGGGGACTTCGATGATGGATTGTTGAACTTCGAGCAAAACGCGCTCTGGCAGCACACCTGGGCCACCAGAAAAATTCAGGCTGTTTTGTAGCGTCATCTCAGCGCGTTTCCATTCTGTTTTGCGCCCGCCATCCGCTCGAAGAGCATCCTTCGGAAGGCATCTTGCATCTTCTGTACATGTGCATGTTTATAAGGGAACAAATCCACTGGATCCATATCATGAACAACCATGACATGATCAACTTCGAACACGAAAAGCTGCTGATCCCGGGTTTCCGCACAGTCGATACAGAAATAATCGAGGCCGGTGCGCTGATAGACAGCGTCGAGCGCATCACGATGGCGCTGCACAAAAGCATCAAAGTGCTCCATAAACTGCGCTTCTTCTGACCGTTTTCCGGCATCCTCGTACATGTGAGCATTGACGTAATGCACCATCCAGTGAGATGAAACTGCCATGTGACAGGCGTATGGAACTCCATCGATCAGTGCAATACGGAACTTCCGAAACAAGCCATCCACACCACTGTAATCGATGAAACAAGATATAAAAAACTCATCTCCTTTGACCCGGGAAAGATACAGAGAAATTCCGTGAGGACCGTCGATTTTATCGAGATCATTACCGGCCTGCGAACCCAGCGGCCGCAAGATGATGGGAAAAGAAACGCCTGAAAAATACTCAGGCAAACTGGCATGTCCTTCTGCGATTGTCATCAGTGCCAAACGTGGCGCTCGCATGGTGAGCGGCATCAGCAAACCCGGAGCGTTGTTCATCAATGTGCTTGCAGTGTTACGACCAGTGGTCGGAATATTCTGAGGCAGGTTGATGACCGGTGCCGGCCACTGACCCAGAGATTTTTCCAGGGCAAGTAATATGCAACGATTTGCGTCTGAATCCCCGATCGCCACAAAAACCGCATCGTGTTCAGGGACGGGGCGTGCCAATGGATCCCCAGACGAAACATAATAATGAATTAGACTGATATCACTGTTTTCTAGCAGACAATCAAGAGGCGTATTAGATGAAATATCACCTGGCACCATCAGCACCAACAAACGAAACCTTGAGGGCTGCAGGGTCGCAGGAAGCTCGTATACCCGCTGCATTTCCAACGCTTGCCCCTGTATCGTCAATCCCAGTTCACGTTGCCCCAGGCATTGCATCGCAATCGAGAGGTTCATCCAAAGATTGGGAGCATCCTGATGTTGCTCAGCTTGAGCGAGCAATTGATGCGCCATGGGCAACAACTCGGCACCAGCGAGGCTCATGCGGAGGAATGGCGCCAATCCTAGAAAGGGCGTTTCGGCTTGTGGCTCAAGGCCAGGCTGCGTAAGAGAACTCAATTGATTGTGGCTTCTGGTAATTTACCGTGTGTAATTTTATGCCTGCAAGAACTCAGGAAGTCCCAAGTTGGGCCTTTTTTAAGTCCGTATAGAATTTCAGATCCAAGACGCTGTCTACTTCCCCCCATTCGCCAGTATAGGGCACCCCCGTTACCGGGATACGTCCAGCTTCGATTACTTTTTGCAAAGTACCGGTCATATGCATGCGGTCTTGCTCTTCGGGCGCCATCAGATCACGAATCTTCTGTATTTCTTTCCAGGCGCTTGGCGTGAAACGAAGCAAGCCCATATATTGCCCCTGGACATCCTCAACCGAAGCTGGCTTATTGCCAATCTCCAGTACGCTGCCATCGGGGCCTATACGAAAGGTTTCAGCGTCAAGCAAAGGATCGCCGAATCGGCCAGTCCATAGCAATCTCCAGTTGACGTCATAGGTAATGGCCATGTCTGCATGCGAATCCACCAGCGACCGAACTGCGGCAGGTGAATAGAAGATGTCAGAATAACTCACAATGCACGGGGCAGATTCCAGCCATTCATGGGCGCATGCGAGCGAGGACACCATGTTCGTTGTTTCCCAGTGCGCATTATGAAACTCCACCAACCTGCGTGACAGCAGCGCTTCACGTCGATAGCCGGTTACAACGGCGATCTCATCAATTCCACCTGTGCGCAAGGCATCGATCTGCCAGTCGATCAAAGCCCGCCCCTGCAGTTCGACCATGCACTTAGGTCGATCATCGGTCAGTGCCTTCATCCGGCTTCCGCGACCAGCAGCCAGAATAATGGCCTTCATTGAAAAATCTTCCTCAGCATTTCGAGATCTCGCAAGTTAGTCGAGGGCTCACGCTCTGGATGCCACATCCAGCCTTCCCATGGCAGCGAGGTATGTCGGATGGCCTCGATGCAACCATCCTCAGCGCGGCTCAGGACTTCGTAACTATTTGGGCAATCGAGCAGGCCGAGATTGTGAAAGCTATTGACAATATCATCGCGCGCGCCGAGCAGGGTATGTCGCACCGCCACATGGCCGCTGACTGGCACTATCCGCGTGCCGGCGCGGTGCGCCATCAACTGCATACCTCTACATATTCCGAGGACGGGGATTTTTTGTTGCTCAGCCCATGTCAGCAAACTCAATTCGGTGGCATCTCGCAATGGCGCTGTCCCGATATCGTTGCCCCCACTGAGTATCAGTCTATCAATACCCCATCCCTGACAATAATGGACAATATCCTCGGGGCCTAGGTTAGGCAGCAGCATCCACATGGCATCGGGCAATGCTTTTGCCAGAAAAATCCCCCACACCTGGGCCAAGGCATCTCGATCCTCGGAATAGCCATTGGCAGAGATCACTCGGGTGGTAACACCTATTTTCAATTTCAAGCTCCGCCAAAATGCTTCAGACTCCGCTGGGCACAATCAAGCTCAGCCTGCCCGGCTGATACAACACGATCGTACAGCTGCGCCCCGCAACCAATAGCTGCTGGTATTCCCAGTTCGGCGCATCGTATTGCCATGTGAGAATTGGCCCCGCCAAACTTTGTGATCAACGCACTTGGGGCTTTGGTAAATATCCAATCGAACCCTGGATCAGCACTTTCAACACAAACTATGCAGTCCTTGAGGTACGTGTTGGCTGAGGTGTTCGCCTCAATCTCGACAATCCTGCCTGAGGCTTTACCCATGCCAATAAAATTCGGCACACTACGGCTCTGGGTTGCAATATGCAGGTTGGCAACATCGAAAATAATATGACTGAAGCGAAATGACCGCGCCGCACTGGCCTTGCGACGTCCCAATTCGGCTAGTTCAAGGAAATGCTGGTCAATATAGTCACTAGTCGGCTCGAAAAGGCATTGAGCGAGGTCAGGCCAAGTGATAAATGACAGATCATCCCGCGACAGCCCCTGGAGCTTGCCCCATTGCACAAGCGCACTGAGCGCATCTGACAGTACCCGCGTAAAGAGGAACTTCACATGCTCACGAGCTGCAATAGCTCGTGTGGCGTATGCCAGAAAGGCATCTGCATCTAGCACGTCCATCGCACTCTGCTGCAACAGAGTTTCCAGTCCCTGGCGTTCGGTTTCCTCGAAAGCGAATGAGGTTTCTTGAATGTCAGGTGATTGGCCAGATTCGGCATCAAATAAATCGTCCCGCTCATCGTAGCGGAGCGAAGTAATCTCGTATGTACCTGGCCGAAGATGTCCGTACTCCAGGAGAAACGCATGCTGGGATATTTCGTCACGACATGCTTGGCCATAGGCATTGACCATTTGGCCGGTCACGGTGCGGATGCTGCGCCGCAATCCCTCCAGGCGAGCAGGCGTCAACACGCCTTTTCGAACAGCCGAGCGCAATAAGCTCTCGGCAACAAAGGCGTGCCGTGCTGCGATGGCAAACGGCAACGCACCATATTGCTTACATTGTCCCATCAGAAAAACCGCACGGGAAAGCCAAGCGTCCCCATCCGTAACAGTTGGCGGTTCAATATCCCGTTGGAGTTGACTCACACGATCCAACACCTGAGTTAGCGTATTGTTATCGCTCTGAACCAAGCAGTCACGTGTCAGATTGTGCGCTGCAGTACGATAAATCTCGAACTCCCGATCCGTTAAAAGACCTGGATATCGGGCATGAAAATCGTCGTCAAAGCAGAAGTCCATGCAAGTCTGGACAATGTCAAATTCAACCTTATCGTGCAGCTCTGGAAACGCCTCCAATCTGTCGAGCCAGGCATTGACAAGTTTCTCGCCGATAGAGTCTGGCAATCCGGCCGGAAGGAATGAATTAAAGCTCAGTCGCACATCAATGTAAGGATGCGCGCTAATCAGAAGCATGAGCTCCTTGTCCGGCACTTCTCGGTACCCAATTTGCGCACGTGCAATGCGCCAGACATCCCCGGTGATGAGTTCCCGGTACAGTGAGGCCGCAAGTGGGCGCGGTGTCGTACCAATGATCTCTGCCGGATTCCAGTCGGTCATCACGGCCAGCGCCGTGCGCTCGCCCAAAACACCATCACGCCGGCGAGTGCGGCTCTTGATAAAATTCTCCACGTAGTGGAGCTGGCGTTTCACCCGGATTTCTGTGGATGGGTGCCAACTTTGCGCCAACGAGATTCGACGGACCTGGAACAGCGTCAGTTTCCCGTTATTGCTCATGCCAAACTCGATGTCGAGCGCAGAACAGTTACAGATCGTCTCGATTTCTCTCGCCAGAGCAAGAAATGCTGCAACTCTTGGGGAACGGATGTCGACAAGTTCAGTATGCCGATAAACGAACAGGCCCTTGTGGATGCCATTACCGCTGGTCACCATGTCAGTACGGCCCGACTCGTCTTCGTACTCAATGCAGTAGTAAGGGGCGCCATGAACCATGTCGTAGGTCATGATGACGCCGCTTAACGTGATGTCCTCCGCCATGACCTGCACCAGAACCTGATCGCGCGGATGGCCGGTCATGGAAGCAACAACGGTGTCGATCGTTGATGCTAAATGTGCCTCTGAGCTACGCACCTTGAGCACGCTGAGAAAAGCCCCGGCCTGCGAAGAAGTTGCACCATCTTCGATCAGTGCACTACTGCGCACGGCAAGCAACGTCTGGCCGAACTTGTCTCGTATTGTTTTCAGCACCCCCGGACGGTCAAGGAGCCACTGCTCCACCGTGAAGTGGAATAGCTCGGGAATCGATGCTCCCTGAAGTCTGGATTTCAGCCGAATTAGAGTTTCAGCTTTGGTGCCAAAGGAGAAACCCTGGGGATCATTCGTAGCCGATATGGAGACCTTGTTCATATATGCTCTTCCACCGAAAGGATGCTCAGATGTTTCAGGATTGGATGTATCACGTAGTAAGGCATGCCCTCACGTGGATTCTGATGTTCGATGACCGGGAGTGTGCCCGAGTTTTTGTAGTTCAACAAAACCCTCACCATCAGATCAGCGCGAATTGCTGCATCGTAAACCCGATCCATATCCATACCTGCTGGAGGTCGAGGATATCGGCGGCGGGCGACAACGGGCCCGGTATCGATCTCACGATCCAAAATGATAGCACTAGCCCCCGGCAGTTCACCTTCAAGCAGAGCGTAATAGAGCGTCGTGCTGCCTCGGTACTCGGGAAGCCAGCCCGAATGTATGTGAAGAAATTTCGGCCCTAGAGCCAAAGTACGTTCGGAAACGATCTGTCCGCCCATCCCGGAATAGACTACGACATTCGGGGATGCCGCACAGATCGCCTGATGAGTTGCCTCCGCGTTTACGTCGTTCCCAGCAACATGAACCAATCTGATTCCCGCGCGATAACAAGTGTCGGACACCGGCTCGTCGAGATTGGGCAGCAGGATATCGTTCCATGTCTTTAGAGGCGCCATGTCTTCGGATGCCCCCCCCCCCTGTTCACCCATCAAGATGACACGTTCAGGAATCAGATCCGACGCAATCATGGCCTGAATATAGGCCTGCGACCTCGCCGTCTGAGCAGCAAGCAATACGACGCCGTTTAATTGCTCGGGAGGCATTCTGTCCACTGATAATTCATCCTAGCCTCAGCAAGATTGAAATTGATCGGTCTGGGCGCCTCGGATCTTCTTGCTACGATGAATAACTTATCGAGGTCCTCAACAGCATGCTCAAGGAAGCACCGCACCATTCTGTAACGCTCGATATCGAAGTATTTATTCATGATGGCCATCTTGACATCCATGTCCCCATCATCGCCCACCCCGCCCTGCCCATCGGCATACACATTGTGGCTTTCGAAAAGCAGATATCCTCCGGGCTTGAGTAGTCCGACAATTTTCAGCAAATAGTTCTCAAACCCCATATTCAGATTGCCATCGATCGTATGGTGATTTGAAAACGACAGGGCCACATCGAATTTCTTCGAAAGAGCACAAGTTGCGAAGTCACCCTCGATCACCGAGATATTCTTGAGGTCCAAGAAGCTTGCCGTGTCTCTGGCAATTTTATTTAGAAATGGGTTCAACTCGATGGCGGTTACAGATGCACCCATTTTTGCGCAATAACAGGCAACAAATCCAGCGTTACTGCCAATATCTAGAATTTCAGCATTAGCAAGAATATTGTCTACTTCATATTGGGCAAAGCGAAAACTAGTAGGTTTCGCACCGGTAATTCCAATCTCCTCAAAGCCTTGGTAGAAATACCCCTGCGTATATCTCTTTTCCTTCGGCCATTCACGACTTTGATCCCAAAGATGCTTGCGGAGTCGCAGTTGTAGGCCTAACGTGCCTAGTAACAGGCCATTAAATAAATCCCTGCCAAGGAATCTGAAAGTCAGAGGAAGTTTTCTTTTAAAAGGATTTTTCATTTCGAAGGCTCCGTAAGGGTAACGCCAACCCTGAGGGCTAGTTTTTCCACATGACCACGCTCACGGTATATCAGTTGTTCAAGTCGGTTAATCTGTTGCGCACCCAATCTATCCACAAGCGTTGTCAGTGTATCCATGGATTTTAGAAACGCATTCAAGTATTGAAGCCTGGCACTTGATTGATAAGCCAGATCCATCAATTCTGCAAAACGCACATAAGTCTCCACACGCTGATAGTCGGCCATATCTATTGGGCGCCAGTTCATGTTGTAATCAGCATGGAGCCGCTTACTAACCTCGAAGCGCTGCATCAACTTACCGATTTGTGTCCATTCGGATCGACTCACCTTGCCACTTCGCAGAGAGGTCAGCAAGCCTGCAATAAGCAAGTCCGTGGAACTTTCCTCTGATGGACAGATCGTTGAGGTAGGGAAGGACTGGAACGCATTGTCCCGCTGGCGCTTCCATGTCGTGAACAAATCACGTCCCACAAAGGGGGAATAAAAATAGGTATTACGGTCTTCGAGCCGATTTCCGGTGCCATAAGGATAGGTGTTCATTACAGAAGCCCTGCCCTTTTGAGAACCTGGCTAGCAAGTGCGGCAATATTACTCCCCGTTCCGGAGGAGTCGATGATCATGTCAGGGTGTTCAGGTCTGGGAAAAGGAATATCGACCCCCACCACATTGCTTACCTCACCTCGCCGCGCGGCGGCATAGAGGCCCTTCACATCCCGCGACTCCAGCACGTTCAATGCTGCATCCATGAATACTTCAAAGTACGCACTAAAACGCCGACGATTTTCCAATCGCATCTCAGGAAAAATCGATAAAACGCAACACACTACATGAATACCTTGCCGATCAAGCATCTCGCACAAGGCCGTGAGCCGCTCGGCATTAATGTGACGACCTTCAATGCTGTATGGATGCTCTCCGTAATGGTGCTTGAATATCTCGCGGACTTCGTCACCGTCGAGCAGCACCGTATTAAGTGCAACGCTACGCAATTGTGTGGCGATCTCTCGCCCTAGCGTAGTCTTTCCAGATCCGGACATGCCGATGAGCCAAATGATCATGCAGTCGCCTTGGTCATACTAGATTAATGATCAATTTCAATCAGGGTTTCCAGACGCATCAGCGCAGCGGCTGCAACATTCGCCGAAAACCCGTAATAAGGCGCAAAGTAGATTCGCCGCAATTCTCTGCGTGATGCCGCTTGGATGTTCCATACAGCCGCATCAGCGAGTTGCTGTGCAATGCAGAATCCGTCATGAGAAACACTACCGAAAACCTGCCGAATCTGCACATCGGGGGACTCTGAACCGGTCAATGAATCCGTTTCCGCCCCGGGGACGTCAAGTAACATCAAATTTTTATCAGCGTATATTGCCGCCATTGGCGGGCCACCGTAGTCAAATAGCATATAGTCCGCGAGTTGGTACAAAGGCAAATTATCACTTGCATCCGTAATCAGACAGTTGAAATGAAACTTGCGTAAGTTATCCACACGTTCGGACTCCTGCTCAGACATCAAAGGATGAAGCTTGACCACCACGTTATAGGACGAGGTCAACGCGCTAATCTCCTCGTCGAACCACCCTACTGACGACAACTCCATCCAAGTCGGTAGCCAGACCACCGTCTTTCGGAATGCATCGCAACCATAGCGGGCCAACAACTTGGCCCGATCCGCAGACTCATTGAAATAGCGATCGAAGCGTGGATAACCCATCTGAAGCACTGTCGCCCCCGTCGATGATGAGAAGGCCAGGGCATGGTAAGGCCCAAAGCACATGATAACGTCATACAACGCATTCCAACTTGATAGGTTCCATCCGGACTTGCCCGCCGCATACATAAACCTAACGTTGTATTTAGCCAGCCGCTTGATTAACGGTGAATCGCTGACATCAACTGGGTGATTTGACACTAAGAAGGAATACTGATCTCCGGAGCCCAACACATCACCTGTACTGCGAATACCGCAACGCCATGGGCTCAACGCCTCACGAGCGACCGTCTCATCCAGACCATGGAGCAGAACATCAAAGCTTCCAGCTGGAAGCAAATCCCAGACCGATCCAAAGTGATTGCATAACTCTAAACTATGGACTAAGAAAGCTAACCGACAGCTCTCTTTATTCTGAGTATCTTCGTACAATGAAACACTTTCGAGTGATGTAGGTGAGGCAACTTTCTCTTGAATAATGTCAGAATGGGATAAGGTCACATTCCCACACTCCAATCGTGCACGTCGACATCGAATACCTTTAAGCATTATCACTAAAGCTCGGTAGAGAAATCGACAGATGGATCGACTACAGGGTCGAGACACGTTCCCTTGCTCCACAGTTAAGTACCCATCTCAGTATTTCAGCACGATCAGGAAAAAGTTGTTTTCCATTTTTGGAATCAAAAATATTTTTGATAAGGCTGATCATCGAATCATAAACATCACCAGGGCAACCATCAGCCTATGTACAGGATTCAGATATCAACTAAGCCACAGGTTATCACGGCATAGGTGGAATGCAAAAATAAAAAGCCCAGCAACGACGTACAGGATCTCAATCATCCTGAACTGCCTGGCACATCGACTTACCAAAATCACGTAATACGCGCTTTTTAGGGCTAGTGAAAACTTTCCCGCCGCAACAAGTCTTCGAACGCATGCAGCGGTAGGGGTTTCCCAAACAGGTAGCCTTGAAACTGAGTGCAACCCTTGTGCAATAATCGCAGTTTCTGCGCTTCGGTCTCAACCCCCTCTGCAATCACCTCCAGATTCATGCTCATTGCCATCGCAATGATCGTGCGCACGATCGAGCGATCCTGTTCATCGAAGGTAATGTCATGAACAAATGACCGATCAATCTTAAGCTGATCGATAGGCAGCTTACGAAGGTACTGCAAAGAAGAATAGCCCGTGCCAAAATCATCCAGTGAGAATTGAATGCCGGTCTGTCGCAGCCGACCAAGCGCATCGATGATGTTGTCGACATTATTCAGCAGCATGCTTTCCGTTAACTCCAGTTTCAACTGGCAGGGGTTAAACCTGTAGCGGCTGATGGCATCCTCAACCTGTTTAACGAAATCCGCTTGTAAGAATTGTTTCGCGCTGACATTGATAGATAAACAGAGATCCCTGGTTAATGGCGTGCGCTGCCACAATTCAAGTTGGGCGCACGCGGTTTCCAGTACCCATTTTCCGATCGGGATGATCAATCCCGTTTCTTCAGCAACAGGGATGAATTCGACCGGCGAAACCACGTCTCTGTCAGGGTGCATCCATCGAAGAAGTGCCTCAGCTCCGATGACATCTCCGGAGTTACGCACCTGGATCTGGTAATACAGTTGAAATTGCTTTTTTTCGATCGCCTCATGCAACTCACTTTCGAGCGCCACGCGGTTGTTGATGAGTTGCTGCATCTTGAGATCAAAAAAACGCAGTGCATTGCGGCCAGAGTCTTTCGCTTGATACATGGCAATATCGGCCTGCTTCAGCATTTCCTCAATGCTCTCATTGTGATTATTAAATACCGTCAAACCAATGCTGACAGTACTGTAGTAGGTACGGCTGTTGAGGTCATATGGTTGGTTCAAATTAGTCAGTATTTTTTCTGCGACAGCTTCCGCCTGTTTCGCAGCCTCGATGGGACGCTCACTTAAATCTTCAAGCATGACGACAAACTCGTCTCCCCCAAGCCTAGCCACCGTGTCATCTTCCCGGACACTCGATAACAGGCGCTGGGTTACCTGCTTCAGTAGCAAGTCACCCATCTCGTGCCCGAGGGTGTCATTCAACGTTTTAAAGTGGTCGAGATCAAGGAACAACAAGGCGCCTTGCCGCCCCTTTCTGCTGCTTGAAGCCAACGCCTGCTTCAGCCTGTCGATCAAGAGCCGACGATTAGGAAGTTGTGTCAGTGGATCGTAAAACGCCAGACGTTCAATTTCATCTGCGGCCGCCTTGCGTTGGCTAATGTCAGTTAGGGTACCCACATAATTGGTTAACCTGCCCGCTTTATCCTTTACAGCGGTGACAATCAGGTATTCCGGATAAAGCTCACCATCCTTGCGTCGGTTCCAGATTTCGCCCTCCCAGGAACCGGTGTTGTTAATGCACTTCCACATCTCGCCAAAAAAGTCCTGATCGTGCCGATTGGAGCTTAGCATTCTGGGATTTTTACCAATGACTTCATCGGGGACATATCCAGTTACCTCCGTGAATGCTCGATTCACTTTCAGAATATTGCATTGGTCATCGGTAACGATGATGCCCTCTTGCGATTCAAACGCCGTGGCTGCAATTCTTAATGCCTGCTCATGCGCCTTTCGTTCAGAAATATCACGAACGAAGGTACTAAAGAAAACGTCCTTTTCCCCATGGATTACCGTAATCGAAAATTCAGCAGGAAACACACTTCCATCCAAACGCATTGCATCCATTTCAATGCGCTTCCCAAGGATCTGGCTTTCATTCGAGTTTATGACAGTCTTAAATTCCAGATCGTATAAATCCACGAGAGAAGGCGGTGCCATCAGTTCAAGCATATCCTTCCCAAGCGCATCATTTTTCGCATGCCCAAACATCGATTCGGCGCGGTTATTCCAGCTGGTGATGAGACCATTGCGATCCAAGCTGACAACAGCATCCATGGCGGTATCTAAAATCAATTGAATACGATTTTCACTTGCGCGTCGCAAGTTGAAATGGGCCATGATGCTGTCCACCAAAATCCTGAGTGAATCCAGCTGCTCTGAAGTAAGCGTCCGTGGTACGCGATCGATGACGCACAAGGTTCCCAAATGGTATCCCTCTGGCGAAACCAGCGGGATACCCGCATAGAACCGGATATGCGGCGAGGAGGCTACAAGCGGGTTATCGCAGAAGCGTTCATCATTCGTCGCATCAGGAACGACCAATGCGTCGTCTTGCAAGATGGCATGTGCGCAAAACGCAACATCTCTAGAAGTTTCCTTAGCATCGAGGCCTGTAATGGCTTTAAACCACTGGCGATTCTGATCAACAAGGCTAATCGCGGCAATAGGCGTTTGACAGATATAACTCGCCAAATGAACGATCCCGTCGAACTCCGCTTCCGGCTCTGTGTCGAGTAAAAAATAATTCCTAAGTGCGGCCAGACGATCATGTTCATCCACAGGGATAGGGGCGATAATCATTCAGATCTCTTTCTTGGCAACTTACATCATCGACGTTACGTCGTCTCAAAATAACAATTCTTAATATTTAAGAACGTGCCATTTTCCGCCATCACATACACTTCAGCCGCACCACACAAACAAGGACTCGGGGATCTTAATACAATTAATCAGGATATGGAATCTACCTGCGAATGCCACAGATATATTCCATATTATTTATTTATATTTTATAAAAAACAGAATATTAGGGCTAACATCAAGAAATACAAATGCGACATATTGTCGCAGGTAACGCATAGATAACTTTTGATCCAAGGATAATGTAGTCGGAGATCTTTACTAACTGCGGTTAATCAAAGTTAAGTCATGAAACATAACGTCCATCGCACTGGTTTAATTAGTACATATAAGCGCCGCTGGACGACTATAGAACATTTAGTAGCCGCCGCAACAAAATAACTGGACAACCGTATCCTGTAATGACTATCCTCACCAAATAACATCAGCAAGGAGATAGCATGCAGGTCGACATCGCAATTATTGGTGCAGGCCCTTCCGGGCTCTGCTTGGCGCAAGCACTTTCTGGATGCGGACTCAGCATTGCCGTGCTGGAACGTCAACCAGAGGCTGTGCTGGAAAACCCACCGTTTGATGGCCGAGAAATTGCGCTAACGCACCTCTCTGCACAACGGATGCGTGAACTGGGCTTATGGGAACGCATACTCCCAGATGCCATTTCTCCACTTCGCGATGCGCGTGTATTCAACGGCACTTCGTTGTTTGCGATGAATATCGATCACAGCGATGGGCAGAAGGAGGAGTTAGGCTACCTCATCTCCAATGCCATCATTCGCAAAGCTGCCTATGATGTCGTAAAAACCTCACCTGACATCACCTTGCTCACCGGCATCGAAATCTCAGGCATCCTGACCAATAAACAAAGCGCGCGCATTTCGTTGTCTGACGGCAGGACCATAGAGGCCGGATTATTGATCGCGGCAGATAGCCGTTATTCGGAGACGCGCAGAGCGATGGGCATCTCGGCATCCACACACGACTTTGGGAAAACCATGATGGTTTGCGTAATGGAGCACGAGGTGCCTCACCATCAAACGGCTTGGGAGTGGTTCGACTACGGCCAGACGTTAGCGCTGCTGCCGATGAATGGCATGAGCTCGTCTGTGGTGGTCACCTTGCGACCGAGTGAAATTCAGCAGTTACTGTCCATGCCTGATGAAACGTTTAACCGTGCGATTGAAACGCGTTTCAAACACAGGCTGGGTGCAATGCGCGTCGTTTCTACTCGTCATGCGTATCCATTGGTCACCGTGTATGCTGAGCGCTTCATGGGCGAGCGATTTGCGTTGGCAGGCGATGCTGCCGTAGGTATGCACCCGGTCACTGCGCACGGGTTCAATTTTGGACTGCGAAGCGCACATACCTTGGCATGCGAGATTCGAACAGCACACGCCCATGGCGCTGACATCGCCTCTGCGGCCTTACTTGCACGCTACGAACAAAAACACCGGCTTGCAACTCGCCCGCTATTCCTTGCGACGCATGCCATCGCGAAGTTGTATGGCAACGATACGCCACCTGCACGCTTGCTACGTCAGGCCTCGTTGCGCCTCGGCAATGGCATACGCCCTTTCAAACGCGCGGTGGCACACATGCTGACCGAGGCCACAAGCTGACATCCACGTCGCGCCTGCTGAGACTCGTTTCAACGCGCATCAACGCATACGCGCGTGGTTTTAACAGCCTTTGACATTAGCCGTCACCGCAGGCGTATCCGTGCCGTTGTATGTGTACTGAACAGAACATAGGGCAGGCGTCGGAGCGCTCTCTATTCGCCATCCAGCGTCCCCACCCGGTATTTGACTATTGCCATATCCGTAAAAGGTGTACTTATCGTATGGGATGGCACCTGCAGAAAGGTAGCAACCGCCACTGGGGACAGGCATGCCTTGCTGAGTCGCCGCGATTCCGTCGCACCATCGATCCGGATACCCACTCCAAACACGCACTTGTGTCCCATCAGGCAAAGCAACCCAGGTAATGTTGACCTGTGAGCCCGCGGTACCCGGCCCGCGTACCGTCGTGAGCGCGTAAACAATCCCAATTGCACTATTCACCGACCCTGCCAGCCCTTGTATCGACGCAGTTCGAGCAGACTTACCGAGGTCAATAAATCTTGGCAGAGCGGCTGCCGCCAAGATCCCGAGAATTACAATAACGACAATCAGTTCAACCAAAGTAAATCCAAGGCCAGGCTTGGCGTGGATATTTTGTCTTTCTATGGATGTTTGATGCATCAGAAATCCAGGCTCCTGCAAGACTACTTTCCTCTAACGCAAAATGACTTGGGGGGAAGTTTAAATTCTTAAATTCAGGGTTGGCGCTTTGCATCGTTGCGATGCAATTCATAACTCATTGCTCGGATTAAGAGGTACTTCGCCGAGCAATCATCATCAACGGATGGCAATTGGCGGAAGCTGTGAGATTCGAACTCACGAAGGGTTTCCCCTTGCCGGTTTTCAAGACCGGTGCAATCGACCACTCTGCCAAGCTTCCTACGTACTACCTACAACAAATTTCAAGACCGCTGCCTTAAACCACTCGGCCACGCTTCCAATGCGCGGCATTCTATCACAGAGCTCTAGTCATCCTGAACTGCCTGGCCAGGAAAAAGCACATCGGTATAGCCGAATTTCGTCAGGTCACGCACGCGCATGGGATACAGAATACCATCCAGATGATCGCATTCGTGCTGTACAACGCGTGAGTGAAACCCGCTCGCCATACGGTCTATTGGGTTCCCGAACGGGTCAAATCCGGTGTAATGCAGACGCGCGTAACGCGGCACCATCCCACGCAGACCTGGCACGGAAAGGCAGCCTTCCCATCCCTCCTCCACGGCATCGCCGAGTGGATGCAACGTCGGGTTAATGAGGATGGTATAAGGCACCTGCTCCGCATCCGGGTAACGCGGATTGACACCCACACCAAAAATGACGACACGCAGGCTTACACCGATCTGCGGCGCAGCGATGCCGGCGCCATCCATTGCGGCCATGGTGTCATGCATATCCTGGATCAGGGCATGCAATGCTGGCGTATCGAAGATTGTCACAGGCTCCGCCTTCTGCAGCAACAGCGGATCGCCCATCCGCAGGACCGGTTTAACTGCCATGCAGCTTCACCAGATGCTCAAGAATATTGCGCACGCGGCCCATGGTGTCGTTCACGACCATCTGGATTTCATCGTAATGTATCTTTGTCGCACTGTTCCCCCGCCCTGCCGCATGGTTCGCAACTACGCAAACGGCGGCGTAGTCGATCCCGAGTTCTCTGGCCAAGGCCGCTTCGGGCATGCCCGTCATGCCGACCATCGTGGCACCGTCCCGGTCCAATCGATTGATCTCGGCAGCCGTTTCCAGCCGGGGCCCCTGTACAGCCGCATACACGCCGCCATCGGTAAACGACTCGTTCGCAATGCTGGCCGCACGCATGCACAACGCCCGAAGGGACTGTGCATAGGGTTCGGTGAAGTCGATGTGGGTCACCGGCTTGTCCGTACCGTCGTGGTAAGTGGTTTTTCGACCATGGGTGTAATCGATAATCTGGTTCGGAATCACGATGGCGCCCGGCACCAGGGAGTCGGCGATACCGCCCACAGTCGCCACAGAAACCACTTCGCGCACCCCCTGGGAATGCAGCGCCCACAAATTGGCGCGGTAATTGACCAAGTGCGGCGGAATGGTGTGACCATAGCCGTGCCGCGCCAGAAACACGACCTGATGGCTATTGATGTTGCCGAAAGTCAACGCGCCAGAAGGGTCGCCGTAAGGGGTGCGGATCACCTGCCGGTGCGTGATCTCCAGATTTTCCAGTTGCGTCAGTCCAGTGCCGCCAATGATGCCGAGCATAGTGTTGTTCCGTGTTGGTTAGTTGCATTGTAGCGCAAGAACAGCAGGCATTTTATGGCATACTTAGATCCCATTTCAGCAGGAAACAAAAGATGCATTTGAATACAAAAGGGATGGCTACAAGACGCACCGCACAGCCAATGGTCGTCCCATTGGCAAGTGGTGCAACGCCGGAGACGCCCTTTTGTATTCAAACACAAAGGGGAGACACTGCTTTGCGTGTATTGCGGTGTCTCCGCGCTTTCGTTTCCTGCTGAAATCGGCCCTGACACATGGATTCAGTCACCCAAGCCAGTCTGGCGCTCGCCAACCACCATTACGAGAATTTCCCGGTCGCCTCGGCTCTGCTGCCGATGCGACTCCGCAAACCCATCGGCCTGATCTACAGTTTTGCCCGGCAAGCTGACGACTTTGCCGATGAGGGCGATCTCACGCCAGACCAGCGCCTGGCGCTGCTGGATGGGTTCCGGCAGGAACTGAACCGCATCGGTCAGGGTGAAGTTCCACAGACCGCGTTTTTCAAGACCCTGGCGGCAATGATTGCAGAACACCAATTGCCTTTGCAGCCCTTTCATAACCTGCTCGACGCCTTTAGTCAGGATGTCGTCAAGTCACGCTATGAAAATTTGGGCGAAGTCATGGATTACTGCCGGCGTTCCGCCAACCCGATCGGCCGGCTACTGCTGCATCTTTACGGCGCGGCCACACCCCGCAACATCGGCTATGCAGATGCCATCTGCTCCGCCTTGCAGATCATCAACTTCCTGCAGGATGTCGCCATCGACTACCGCAAGGATCGCATTTATTTTCCACGCGACGAAATGATCAAATACCGCATTACCGAAGCGCAAATCGCCCGTGGCGATGCCAGCGGCATGTGGTGGACCTTTATGCAGTTCGAAATCGAACGCGCACGCAAGCTGCTACAGTCTGGTGCCCCACTGGGCCTGGTGCTGCCGGGACGCATCGGGCTGGAGATGCGCACGATCATTGCTGGCGGCGAAACCATACTGCGCAAGCTGCACCAGCACCATGGCGACATGTTCCTGCACCGTCCCGTATTACGTCCATGGGATTGGGCGCGCATCATGTTCAAGGCGATCAGAAAAAAATGAGTCCTCAGGAATATTGCCAGCAAAAAGCCGCCGCCAGCGGCTCCAGCTTCTATTACAGCTTCCTCTTCCTGCCACCGCCGCGCCGTGCGGCCATCACCGCGCTTTACGCCTTCTGCCGCGAGGTGGATGACATCGCAGATGAGTGTTCGGATGTTCAGATTGCCCGAACCAAGCTTGAATGGTGGCGCATGGAGATCCGTAATCTCTTTGCAGGCGAACCGCAGCACCCTGTCACCCAAGCGCTGGCAGACGGCGTGCGCGATTACCAACTGGCGGAAGAACATTTCCTCGAAATCATCGATGGCATGGAAATGGATCTGGAGCAGAACCGATACCACGACTTCAAGAAACTGCAGCTCTATTGCTACCGTGTCGCCAGCGTCGTCGGCCTGCTGTCGGTAGCCATCTTCGGCTACACCGATCGCAAGACACTCAAATACGCCCATGATCTCGGCCTGGCGTTTCAACTCACCAACATCATTCGCGATGTCGGCGAAGATGCCCGGCGCGGACGCATCTACCTGCCTGCGGATGAAATGGCGCAATTTGGCGTTTCCGAGGCCGATATTCTTCAAGGGCGCGAGACCGAATCCTTGCACAAGCTGCTGGAATCGCAGATCGCGCGCGCGCAGAGCTACTATGACCGCGCCTTTGCCGAATTGCCCACAGTGGATCGTCAGTCACAACGCCCCGGCCTGATGATGGCGGCAATTTATCGCACCTTGTTGAACGAGATTCAGAAAAGCGGCTGCGAAAAAGTGCTCAATCAGCGGATCTCGCTCACCCCCTTACGCAAGCTGTGGCTGGCCTGGAAAACCTGGGTGTTCAACTGAAACCGCGTATTGCAATCGTCGGTGGTGGATGCGCAGGGCTGGCTGCCGCTGCCGAACTCGCCACCGCCGGGCTCCCCGCCACGGTTTTTGAAGCCAGCAAGCAACTCGGCGGACGCGCCCGGGGCTTGAACTGGAAGGGCCGCCGCCTCGACAACGGCCAGCATATCCTGCTCGGCGCCTACGGAGAAACCCTGCGTCTGCTGCAACTGGCTGGCGTGGATCTCTCAAACGCATTCATGCGCCTGCCACTGCGACTGGTCCAGCATCAGCAATTCGAATTGCGCGCATCCCGGCACCTGCCAGCCCCGCTGCATATCCTGGCTGGTCTCATCCGCGCCCAAGGCTTGACCCGGCTTGAGCGCCTGGCCGCACTGCATCTCATGGCCAAGCTCAGACTCAGTGGCTTCAAACTGAACCACGATGAGGCATTGAACATCTATCTCAAGCGACATCACCAGCCACAAAAGCTCATCCAGTGGTTATGGGAACCCTTGTGCCTGGCTGCGCTCAACACACCATTGGATCAAGCCAGCACGCAAGTATTCCTCAACGTGCTGCGCGACAGCTTTGCCCGTGCGCGCGCCGACAGCGACCTGCTGCTGCCCCGCCAGGATCTTTCCACCCTGCTCACTGAACCGCTGGCGCACTATATTGAGAAAAACGGTGGGACGGTTTGCCGCGGCACCGCCATCGATGCCATCGAAATTTGCGATACGGGCTTTGCACTGCATGCAGAAGGCCTGGCCGAGCCATTCAGCCATGTTGTATTGGCTGTTGCGCCCTTCAGGGCAGCAGAACTGCTGGCTTCCCTCCCCGAATTGACCGGTACAGCGCGGGAATGCAGCCATCTTGGCTATCAGCCAATTTACACGGTCTATCTGCAATATCCGGATAAAGTCCGCCTGCCATACCCCATGATCGGTTTGTCTGGCGGGCACGCCCAATGGGTGCTGGATCGCGGCGTCCTTGATGGGCAATCTGGCTTGTTGTCGGTGGTCATCAGCGCCGAAGGTCGACATCAAACACTGACGCAAGAAGCACTTGCGGGTGCAGTGGCGGCAGAAATTGCGCAGGCGTTTCCAGACTTTCCGCCCGCCCTCTGGCACAAAGTTATCGCCGAGAAGCGCGCCACGTTCACATGCAGCCCCCATCTGGATCGTCCCCAGCAACAAACGCCCCTACCGAATTTTCACCTGGCTGGCGACTACACTGCCGGAGATTATCCCGCCACCATCGAAGGGGCAGTGCGCAGCGGTGTAAAATGCGCACATCTGATACTTGCGAACTTATAAACCGAATCATGCACACACATCTTCACGACTTCCTGATCCACTGGGGCATCATGAGCCTGTCGCTCTGGGTGGCCAGTTTCCTGTTCAGTGGCCTCAAGTTCTCGGGGAACGGCACGCTACTCGTTTCGGCACTACTGCTGGGCTTTGCCAACGCCGTCCTGCGACCTATCATGATCGTGCTGACATTGCCGCTGACACTGGTCACCTTCGGTTTGTTTCTGCTAGTCATCAACGCCCTGATCATCCAACTGGTCGCAGCACTGGTGAACGGCTTCAAGGTGTCCGGATTCTGGACGGCCTTCTTCGTCAGCATTTTCATCGCCGCCTTCGGCTTTTTCATTGAACTCATGATCCCGGGCAGCAGCCCGGTCGTGATCCCTACCGGTAACACCATCAGCATATGAACGACTATCAGGCACCACACCAACATCTTCAGGATCGCGTCATCCTCGTCACCGGGGCCGGCCAGGGCATAGGCCGTGCCGCTGCCATCGCCTTCGCCGCACAAGGCGCGACGGTCATCCTCGTCGGACGCAAGGTTAAAAAGCTGGAAGCGGTATACGACGAAATCGAAGCGGCGGGAAATCCGCAACCGCTGATTTTTCCGCTCAAACTGGAAAAAGCGGGCGATGCCGAATACACGGCGATGGCCGAGGGCATTTACCAGCAACTCGGCAGGCTGGACGGCATCCTGCACAATGCCAGCCGCTTCGACAATCTATGCCCGCTGGAGATCCAGACCGCCGAACAGTTCAGCGCCATGCTGCAGACCAACCTGATCGCGCCATTTGCCTTGACCAAGGCCTGCCTGCCCCTGCTGAAACGCGCGGCCGACGCTGCCGTGGTCGTGACCTCGACCACGGCAGCGCACCATCCCGCTGCCTATTGGGGGGCACATGCCATCTCGAAAAGTGCAGCGGAAATGCTGGTCAAGATCTGGGCGCTGGAAATGGAAACCTTCCCCAACATGCGCATCAACACCGTGATTCCCGGCGCAGTGCAGTGTCCGCAACGCAAAAAGTCACACCCAGGCGAAGTGCATGAGAGCCTGCCGACGGCAGAAGCCATCATGCCGCTATATCTGTATCTGATGGGACATGACAGCGCAGGCATCAGCGGGCAGGTATTCGAAGCGCTGAAAGTCTGAAACGCAGGCAGGGTCACCTGCCTGCGTGAATGCGTACACCCTGGCGGGTTACGCTAAGTACTCGTTCATGCGCTTGAGGGTTTCTTCCTTGCCCAGCAACGCCATCACGGCATCAACGCTGGGCGATTGCGCGCCGCCCGTCACCATCACGCGCAGCGGCATGGCCACCTTGGGGAACTTCAGGCCATTGGAAACAACGGCCTGCTCGATCAGATGATGGATTGCTTCGGTCGTCCATGCGCTTTCTGCCAGCTGCGCGCTCAGCTCTAGCAGCACCGGGCGAATATCTGACGTCAGGTGCTTTTCGAGCACCTCCGCCGTCGGATGTATGCGCTGATAGAAATATTCCACCGCATCGGCCAACTCATTCAGGGTAGATGCACGCTCGCGATACAAGGCCACAACGCCTTCAACATCCGCACCGCCCGCCGTACTCACCCCACGAAGCGCCAAACGCTTGGTGACATCCGCCGCAATACGGCCCAGGTCAGCCTGCTTCAGATAGTGCGCATTCAGCCAGTTCAGTTTTTCAGTGTTGAACTGTGCCGCAGATGGCGTGATATGGTCGAGGTCGAACCACGTGCAAAACTGCGCCATATCGAACACTTCATCATCCCCGTGCGACCAGCCCAGGCGCGCCAGATAATTGAGCACGGCTTCTGGCAGATAGCCATCTTCGTCGTACTGCATCACGCTCACGGCACCGTGGCGCTTGGAGAGCTTCTGGCCGTCATCGCCCAGTATCATGGAAAGGTGCGCGTACTGTGGCACGGTCGCGCCCAGTGCGTGCAGCAGATTGATCTGGCGCGGCGTGTTGTTGACATGGTCGTCACCGCGGATCACGTGGGTAATCCCCATATCCCAGTCGTCCACCACCACGCAGAAATTGTAGGTCGGCGTGCCGTCCGCACGCGCAATGATGAAGTCATCCAGCTCATCGTTCGAGATGGCAATGCGTCCCTTGACCTGATCGTCCCAGGCCACGATTCCGGAAAGCGGATTGCGGAAACGTACCACAGCTTGCACGCCCGCTGGCTGGGCAGGCAGTGTTTTCCCCTCTTCCGGGCGCCAAGTACCGTCGTAACGGGGTTTCAGCCCGGCAGCCATCTGTGCCTCACGCATCGCCGTCAGTTCATCCGGCGAGGTGTAGCAAAGGTAGGCAGTACCCGCAGCCAGCATTTCCTGGATCACGGCCTTGTAGCGATCCATGCGCTGCATCTGGTAAAACGGACCCTCATCATGGTTGAGTCCCAACCACTGCATGCCATCCAGAATCGCCTGTACCGCTTCTGGCGTGGACCGGGCCACATCGGTGTCTTCGATGCGCAGGATGAAGTCGCCCTGATGCTTGCGGGCGTAGGCCCAGGAAAACAGCGCCGTGCGGGCACCACCAATATGAAGAAAGCCGGTCGGGCTAGGAGCAAAACGCGTACGTACGGTCATGGAGGTAAAGCCTAAATGAAAGGCGCGAATTTTATCACGCGCACCGCTGCTCGCGTTCGATTTGACCGTCCTGGCCGCCTGTGTTTTAATACGCGCCTCCCTTTTCAGGGCGGTTAGCTCAGCGGTAGAGCACTGCCTTCACACGGCAGGGGTCACTGGTTCGATCCCAGTACCGCCCACCAGTATAAATTACCTGATAAATCAGCTAATTAGACTCTCCCTTCGCATGAAGGCATTGCTCTACCGCTGATATCAAACCTCAGTTGTTACACACTTTTTACACAACGGTGTGTGATGGCTTCTATCGTAAAAAGAAATTCCTCCTATCAAGTTCAAATCCGTAGACGCGGCTATCCCCAAGTCTCGAAGGTTTTCCCCTCCTTAAAAGAAGCTGAAATCTGGGCTAGACGCATTGAGTCCGAAATGGATCGTGGCGTTTATCAAGATTATTCTGAAGCTGAAAGAGTTACTTTAGGTGACATTCTTGAGCGTTACGTGCGGGAAATTAGTCCATCTAAAAAGGCCGGATCAATTGAAGTCATTAGAATCCGCAAATTCCTCAGAGATGAATCCATCTGCCAATACAAAGCTAGCCTTTTATCTGGAAAACTAATATCAGCATGGCGTGATCAAAGACTAAAGCACGTCTCTGGTAGCACTGTTAATAGGGAATTAAACCTTCTCAGCCATGCAATCAATATTGCTCGTAAGGAATGGGGAATAAATATCTCTAACCCCATAGAAATGATCAGACGCCCAAAAGAAAATAGGGCAAGAGAACACAGGCTATCCCCTTCAGAAGAAGAACTATTAATTTCTGCATTATCCGAAACTGCAAGGGCAGTGAATGGAAAATTCAGGTCTGGCACCCGAAATAACTGGATTAAGCCCATTGTCTTATTTGCGCTGGAAACAGCCATGCGAAGGAGTGAACTACTATCACTTCGCTGGGAAAACGTGAACTTAATCAAACGCACTGCCCTACTCCCTGACACAAAAAACGGTGATAGCCGCATAGTTCCACTATCAACCAAAGCAATTGCAATTCTTGAGCAACTCCCTAGGTCTATTGATGGGAAGGTTTTTCCTATTACGCCGATGTCGCTAAGGCTTGCTTTTACGCGTGCTTGCAGAAGGGTCGGTATTTCAGATTTACATTTCCACGACCTACGACATGAGGCCACAAGTCGTTTAGCTGAAAAACTCACCAATATTCTTGAACTATCTGCCGTGACAGGCCACAAAGATTTGAGGATGCTGAAACGTTATTACCATCCAAGAGCAGAAGATTTAGCCCTAAAACTAGGTTGATTTTTAAGCCACTCAGGCCGATTATTTTTTCTTGATGAGCAACCATCAAAGGGCTAGTTTAAACAGCCATAAAGGCATTGCTGTGCGTATTAAGGGCATCCATACGTGCTCATTTGAAAATGAAGGGGGCGAAAATCCCCCTCCGTTTCATTCATCAGTTATTAATCTTTATCAATTGGAATGATCGTTATATTTGGCTTTCCTAAAATCAGAGCAATGCCGCCGATATTCGTCAAATTCAATCGAAAAGAAACACCTTGTACCCCACTCCTTTCCGGGTTGGCTGGCAACGATCGCATCTAAATCGTCCAAAAGCTCCTGTGATGGAATCTGACTTACGCCGGATTCCTCATGCCATGCTGCTTGCTTTGGGCTTTTATAAACATACTCACAAGATTCCCTTTCTGGAGTTTTGCTATATATAACCAACGAAAAACTACCGTCATTCTTATAGACATTCCAATCTTGAGTTGCGTTATATCGAACGTCACAATCTGCAAAATAAACCACTTTAAGGTTATCAGGGAACGATGTTGGTCTATTGAATGACCATCCTTTACTTTTGAAGTGTGTAAATGATTCGATACCTTCTGTTTCATACATTATTTCATGTTGAATGTTAGATGTTTGATCTTGTCTATTAATTGTTTTTTCTTCATTTTTATATATTAATTCTTTAATGGCTGGTTCATTACCAGCCGTGGCTGGACTATCGATTAACTCCACAACATTTTCTGATGATAAGAACATGCCCGTCCTGGAGTTTCGCTGCCTCTTTAAAACTCCTTTTCTTGCACGTTCGGATTGAACTTCTGATATCCCCTTCACTTTACGAATTTCATAATCGCATCGTTTGTTATGCCAGCAGCCATCCTCTTCAGAGAGGTAAAAAAAATCTTCAAGAACCACTTTCAATGTATCTCTAAGCTCGATAGGACATCTAGTCTTTTTGCATAAATCATCAATGTCGTCAGGAAATGGACCTGTAGTGTAATAGCGCCTCAAAAGACTCCAGTAAGCACCGTGCTCTTGAAAAGAAAGGTAGTCAGTATCCTTAGAGTAATCACCCCAATTAAACTGAGTGTAAGGTATGGCAAAGGACGATTTAATATATTTTCTACTGTTAGTAGTAGCGGGAGGATGAGATTCTTCACGCATTTCGATACTCTCCTAAAGTTATGGAAAGCATTCGGCAATCCACAAATAAGAAAGTTCTTGCGTTTTTTGTTAATATGTGAATTTTTGCGAATTACATATAAAATATTCGATAAACACAATCATCATGTTTATAACATATTGTTTATTATTGAATAATAAATCATTGCACAATGAGAATTTCTGATGCCGTTACCAACTGGTAACAGATAGGATGTTGGGTAGTAATTAAATATTCTAATGTTATTTCAGTAACAATAAATGCGTGACTATTTGTTATATAACAAACTGTTACAATTATTTAATGTGTACCAAATAGATAACTTATTCAACAGTATCATGAGGTTTATTCTGAATATGTTAATACCATGCGACATATTCAAAAAATCACATGTTTCAAAGTTTGCCAGTTTACTGGCGCGCTAAGCATGAATACTTTACTTATGCCTTTGAACAAATCCAAGCACCTCTTGTCTGAAATGTTCGTCAGATGATGCGTATGCTTGAATGATTTCCGCCAATCGATCATCCGCACAAAAGAAGTAGGCAGCTGGAATACCCAGAACAACCGAGAGCTTTTGAATTAAAGTGAATGGCGGCTGATGAATACCATTCTCGTAGCGGCTCATTCTGGCGCTACTGCAACTTTCATCCAACCCAATCATGACCCCTAGCCGGTCTTGAGCAATACCAGCCCTAAGCCTTGCTTCACGAAGGCGACGACCGAATAAAGTTTGAGCAGAATTGCCTTTTGGCATCCTGCGATATTCGTAGAATCGCCTTGAGAATTCTCTACGTATTACGTAGACTTAATCTTGGGAGAACTAAAGCTAGCTGCGAGGGGAATATGGAATCTAGAACATGCCTAAGAATCAAGCCCTGTAACCCAAGCAGCTTAAAAATACTAACGGCACTGATAGTATTATTTTTTTCATGCCAGACGAATGCTCACGCGGAATTCGATGCATCGCCAATATTGGCGCAAACTAGTTCAATAATGACGCAACATAGATCATTAAACACCATTCAAAAAGGTATCCCGGCTGAAAACCCTGACCACGATACTGTATCCGATGTGACCGATGTAGCTAAGGAACTTGAAGCTCACTTAGCGATTCTCGCTGACCTAGGCGGCTTGTATTCAGCCATGGTAAACAATTTGGACAAAAAACAAGTTCAAAAGCTTATTCAAGATCGGAAAAACTATTATTCTCAACTCTGCGAAATCAATTTGCCTTTTCTGGATGGAAGAGTTTCACTTTTCACCAACCCCTTAGTAGCTATTGAGGCAAAAAAATTAAAAAGCAAACTTACTGTGTCTTGTGACGTAGTGAAAAAATGGGAATGAATATGAAACAATTAGCCATATTCATTACAGTAGCTTTCGTTTCTATTATTGACGCCTCATCTACATTTGCAATTGAGCAGCCAAAATCAATATCACTAGGCACAAACAATTCTACGACCGACACTCAAATTATCAGTGCCGAATTTGGTTTGATAAATAATCCAAATTCTGAAAACCCAGAATTTGTGCCCACAAAAAATGTGCCTCTTGTTGAGAACCAAGAATACGGATGGGTCATAAGGTTAAAAACTAACAAACCGACCGTTAAGTGGCGCGAAGAACTAATACTTCCAGAAGCTCCGGCCATTTGGGATAGTTCAGAAATAAAAGGGAAATTCACTCTCTCCGAAGATCGTAAAACCTCCATCATCGAAAGAGAAGTTACGCCAAATCAAGGTTTAATTATCAACTCTTGGTTAATTGCGCCAGGAGACCCCAAGGGTAAATACATCATTCATGTATTTATCGAAAATTTGATGGTGAAAACTTTTGAGTTTGATGTGGAATGAACTTTAGAGTTTATGTAACTGAACATAGTTAAGAGGATTGTCATGCGTCCAATTCTATTTATGTTGCTAATGATTGCCGCGAGTCTTGCAAATTCCTCTCCTCCTGACCCGTCACTTCGCTGCTTTTCGTCATTGCCTTCAGACCCATCCCTACAAATCCTACGGGGAAAGATTTCCTTTGGTTCTGCTGAATCTCAAACCATAGCAATGCTAACCAATACACAACTCCCAAGTGCTGCTGAGAGAACTGCCATTGTTAGATGGATTAACATGTACATTACCTGCGACAAGCAAGCTGAGTTATGGAGAAGGTCTAATTTCATGCCTTCTTATGTCAGGATGTATAACGAATTTGTTGGCAATCTGGGGCAATTGGCAATTACCTTCTCACAAGGCGGGATGACCTATTCGGATTTTTCAAAATATCGTGCCCAGCAAGAGACCGAATTCAATGCAAATGCGGCTGCGCTTGTTCAAAGGTTTAAGAATGCTGAATTACAAGGGTATGGAATGGCATTACAAGCTCAGGAAGCTCAAGCGAAGCAACAACAACAGCAACAACAGCAGCGGAATACCGCGCAATTACAAGAACAGCAGCGAATCCTCAATCTGCAACAGATGCAGTTAAACAGTCAACAGATGCAAAACAATCAGCAGCAACAGCTAAGGAGTGCGGTGGGGACCACAACAAATTGTTACGCTATCGGAAATTCAATTCACTGTAATTCTTTCTGACTAATTTTTAGTTAGAAATAATTGCAGAATAGGAAGCACCCTGAAACCAGTTTTTATAGGTATAGAATTTCCCCCTCCCCACCCCTAAAACAAACTATTTTTTCATACACACTAAATACACAATACGGTTGCAACTGAAACGTTTATGAGGTAATTTTGACGTGCTGATTTTTTTATTAACAAGTTGTTTCAACTGAGTTTTTAATACTGACGAAGTGGTTCTGAAGTTTATTGCCGTGAGATTCACACGGCAGGGGTCACTGGTTCGATCCCAGTACCGCCCACCAAATAAAAACGGCTCAGCATTCGCTGAGCCGTTTTTATTTGGTCATGTCCACTCGACTATTCGCCGACCGCTGCCACCTCGACGTGATCCAGCAGCCTGGTCAAATTGGCCAGCAACTCTTCGTCCTGTACCGGCTTGCCCAGGTAAGCATCGATCCCGATCTCGTTTGCGATATTGCGGTGCTTTTCTGCCGTTCGCGAGCTGACGACCACAAGCGGCAGATGGGCAGTACGCTGGTCATCACGGATATTGCGTGCCAGTTCGAAACCATCCATGCGGGGCATTTCGATATCGAGCACTACGGCATCCGGGATTTCTTCTTGCAGCAACTGCAGCGCTTCCATGCCGTCCTTGGCGGTGACCACCTGGTAGCCTTCGCGCGTCAGCAAGCGGCTAAGTACCTTGCGCATGGTCAGGGAGTCATCGACCACCATGATGCTGCGTGCCACGTTTTCAGGCACGGCCGGGGTCGCGCTCACATGTATCGTTCCCGCGCCTAGCACGGCGCGGTTGGCCAGTTGAACCGGGTTGAGTATCAGCATAATCTTACCATCTCCCAGCACCGTGGCGCCGACGATGCCCGGCACCAGTGTCAGTTGCTGTCCGATGCGCTTCACGACCACTTCCTGGTTACCCAGAATTTCATCCACATGCAGCGCCATGTGGTAAGTACCGCTCCGCAGCAACAGGACGGGCGAACTGCGCTGCGCTTCTGGCATGGCGGCGGCATCCCCGACAAGACGCGACAGATAGTGTATCGGATACTGCCTGCCGGACCACGGCACTTGTCCGGCCTCGTAGCCCGCATTGATGGCAGCAGCCTTGAGTTGTTGTACCTGTTCGACCATCACGGAAGGCAAGGCAAAAACATGTGTGCCGGCACGAACCAGCACGACCTGGGACATGGTCAGTGTGGTTGGCAGGTAAATATTGAATGTTGCCCCCTGGCCCTTTTGGCTGGACACGTCGATACGGCCGCCCAGCATAGTAATGTCGTTGCGCACCACATCCAGTCCCACTCCACGGCCAGACACCTGCGTCACTTCGCTGGAAGTGGAAAAGCCGGGTTCAAAAATGACCGACATCAGGGTCTGCTCAGCGACCTTCTGAGTTTTCTTGAACAGCCCCTTTTCAACGGCGCGCCGACGCACCAGATCAAGATTGATGCCGGCACCATCGTCCGTCACCGTGATGACGATTTCGCTCTTTTCCTGTCGTACGGAAAGGGCAATTCGACCTGTTCCAGCCTTCTTGGATTTTGCTCGTTGTGCTGCGGGTTCGATTCCATGCGCAATCGCGTTGCGCAACAAGTGTTCGAGCGGTGCGACGATCTTTTCCAGCACGCTGCGGTCGATTTCGGCCTGCGCGCCCTCCACGACCAGTTCCACGCGGTTCCCCAACTCGCGAGATGTCTGGCGCACGATACGGAACAGGCGTTCACTGATGGTCGAGAACGGAATCATGCGGATATGCATGAGCTCCTGCTGCAGATCGCGGCTCATGCGCATCTGGTCCTGCAACGCAGATTCGGTTTCATCCAGGTTATCCAGCAGCGCGTGTTGCGTGGTTGAAACGTCGTTCACGCTTTCCGCCATCATGCGGGTCAATTCCTGCAAGCGCGTGTAGCGGTCGAATTCCAGCGGGTCAAACGCCTCGCCGGCTTCCTGCAGCAGGCTTTCGCGTGACTGCAAACGGCTGTCAGCTTCGATTTCAAGCTCACGCAGATAACTGCGCAACCTGGTCACGCTCTCTGTCAGATCATGCAGGGAATGCTTGAACATGCCCATTTCTCGTTCGATCCGGGAGCGGGAAATACTGATTTCACCCGCCTCATTCACCAGTTCGTCCAGCACATTTGCGCGTACGCGCAAGCTTTGCACAACTTGGGGCGATGTATCGTGCTGCGCCATGGCAGCAACCTTTGCCCCCGCGGGCACAACGTCGAACACTTCCATCTGATGCGAAATATCGTCTAGCTCGGAGAACATCTGATCAAAATCGGATTCCGTGGGCGTCGACTTCAACACCTGGATCACGCGTGTTTCCAAATCATGGATCGCGTCGCCAAGCACCGCTTCGCCCGCCATCCGGGCGCCCCCCTTGAGGGTATGCAGTGCCCGCTGCAAGGCTCTCGGCGGCTCGACATCCTCGGGCCGCGTCTTCCAGTCGCGCAGTTCGCTCCCGACCAGCGGGAAGAGCTCGCGCGCTTCTTCGAGGAAGATGTCAAGCAGACGTTGATCGGCGGTGACCACAGGCGCCGACAACACCTTTTGCGGCGGCATCTGTGCTTCAGCGGTTTCAGAAAGCACAGGTTCCGCCAGCTGCAGCGACTTGACGACAGACATCTCCAGCTTGGGCTTACGCAAGGCGGTCACGCGCGTCAGCATGAGTTGCAGCGCAAGCACGGCTCTTTCCATGACGAGCTTGGATTCTGCAGTCCATGCGCGCGCCTGATTTTGGTGTGCGTCCAGCCACAGCTCCAGCGCCTCGGCAAGCTCTGCAATCGGCGTAATGCCTGTGGTTTTCGAGGTGCCAGAAATGGTATGCGCGGCGCGCACAATGTCCGCGTCCGGCCGAGTATCAGACATCTGCTGCGATGCCTGTACCGCCGCATCAAGCACCGCGAGATTCTTCTTTGCCTCACTGAGGAAGAGGTCGAACAGCCCCTTCGAGATCTTGAGCGATCCGCCTATGACGACCACCTCGGGGGCTGCTGGTAGCACCGGTTCAGGTTGCAGCACTTGCGCCGAGCGGTCGCCAAGGGTTGCCACTTTATCCTTCCAAGTGTCCGGGGCAATGTCGACGCTGCCATTGGTTTTCAGTTCGGTGATCCAGTGACCGAATGCCGTCTGCGCCTCGGCGAGCAAATCCAGTTCTTCAGCGCTGGGCAGTTGCTTGTTCTCGATGCGTTTATTGAGCAACTGCTCAATCTGCCAGGCCACCTCGCCCAGAGCATTCAGCCCCACAGTTCTTCCGCTGCCCTTCAGGGTATGGAAGCCACGACGGGTATCCGCAAGCGCTTGTGCGTTGTCCAGATCAACACGTAAATCGTGCAACGCATCCGCAACAGCCGCTAAGACCTCTTCTGCCTCGGTCAGGAAAATCTCAAGAAGCTCATCGTCCGCAGCTTTATCGGTCACGCTCACAGCGGTTGCACGGAGCGGTGTGACGATGTCGGCGGACGCAGTCACGGGGGATGTCGCTGTGACTTCTATGTTCTGGTAAAGCGCCTCCAGATCCCCCAGGAACAGCGCAATCGCCTTTTCCGCATTGGCGCCGACGCGCATGGCATCATCGACCAGATAGCCAAGCGCACTCAGGCTTTCAGCCACTTTTTCGAAATAGCGTGTTCCAGGCGCATCGGTCTGACTGGAGAACCAGTTCACGAATTTTGCACAAGTCTCCGTCAGTTGCGAGGCCATCGGCAGTTCGAGCATGTCGAACGCGCCAGCCACCTGATGCAGGGAATCGCCCAGGGGCGCCAGGGGCTCTTTTTGTGCCGGATTTCTGAAATACTGATCAAGCGCTTCTTCAATCTGCTTGAGCATGCTCTTGATTTCTTGCCCAACCGCGGCCAACGTCGTGACATCCAGCGTGCTGGACAAGGGCTCGGCATTAGCAGTTCTGGCTTCCTGACGCAGCCTAGCGATGTGCTGCTGCACTAGCTGCAAAAAGTCTTTGCCCAGCAAGGCATAATTATCCAGCGCATTTTCAGCAAGCGTCAGTGCGGTCGCGACATCCAGAGCAAGCTCGTTGGTCAAGGCGCCGAGATCGTCGGTGAGACGCTCCACGGTAGCCAGTATTGTCAGCAACAGTTCGGCCAGCGCTGCATTTGAAAGCACCTGCCTGGACGGTTCGATCGCGTGCAAACCGGCCAGCATCGTTGCAAGATCGCGACTGCCCGACTCGGCAATCGCTGCCCATGCGTCCTTGAGTTGAGGAAGCGCCGCACGCAGCGCGGCAAGTGCTGCGGTTTCTCCGCCCGGTTGATGCACATGACCGGTAACACCTTCGGCCCTGGGTAACAATTCATCGAGTTCGAAACGTGCACTGACCTCTTTCATGCGTTCGGTCAGGTGATCGCTTTTCGCCACCTGGAACAGCAGATCCCGTAACAGGGAACTACTCGGGCGGGAGGTCCCCTCCACCAGATGCCTTAACTGCTGATCGAGGCGGCGGAAAACACGGATCGCTTGCAGTCCGTTTTTGGTCCCCGAATGGGCGAAGGCATCCAGAGCAGCCCCGGCCACCCACCACAGGGTCTTGTTCATGGGCAGGCGCTGACACTTGACGATCTCGTCCACCACCGTGCGCATCTCGCTTACCGTTTCCGGCGATCTGAGCCGCAGCCAGTTCAACAAGGCTCGCTGAAAGGCACTTCTCTGTTGCGCGACGTAACGGGATACGGCGGCATCGTCCATCTCGACAAAGGGGATGTTGGATGGGGCCCGGATATCCGTATCCGGGAAAAAGAGAGAACTCTCGTCAGGCGGCTCTTTCCCCTGCACGCTGGCTAGCGCTGACAAGGCGGGGAATAAATGCAGAGGCACATCAGGGGCGCCGTTCACCAGGTCATCCAGGTAGGCAGATAAAGTTCTGACCGCATTCGAGAATACGCCCACCACCTCTTCGCTCGGCTTCAGATGGGGCTTGCCCAACTGATCGACCATGTCCTCTAAGGCTTGGCAGTAGTACTTGGCACCTTCAAGCCCCACCATATCCAGCGCACCGTTCACCTGATGCAGGTGGGTCATCATGAAGCGTATCGGGGAGGTATCCTCAGGGTGGTCACGCAGCTTGACGGCCAGATCCAGCACGCTTGCAAGCGCCTGATCAATTTCACCCTTGACCCAAGTCAACGGACCAAGATCGAAATCATCCCGGCTCATGTCAGTGATTCCCCTTGTGCATGATACTCATGGCAGTGTGTGCGCATCGTTAACACAGCGTCAACGTGATCCGTTGCCTGTTGATCAATTAACCTTGAAGCCCGCCACCGATGCTCGCAGCTCTTCTGCCAGGGCGCTCAACTGACCGATCGACTGCGAGGTCAACCGCGTGCCCTCTGTTGTCTGTGTAGTAATCTGCTGAATGTCCTGCATGTTGTTTCTGGCCTTGGCTGCCATTTCGGTCTGCGCTGCGGTCGACGACGAAATCGCCTCGATCAAGCGCGCTAGGCTGTTGGTCACGGTTTCAATTTCATTCAGCGCCTGACCTGCCGCATCAGACAGCTTGGCACCTTCCACCACACCGGCCGTACTGTTTTCCATGGCGGTTACCGCATTGTTGGTGTCGGTCTGAATGGTTTTAACAATCACGCTAATCTGTTTGGTCGCTTCGGACGAACGTTCAGCCAAGCGCTGCACTTCTTCCGCCACCACCGTAAACCCACGCCCGGCTTCACCCGCAGAGGCTGCCTGAATGGCCGCGTTCAGGGCCAGAATATTGGTCTGCTCGGTAATGTCGGAAATCAGTTCCACGATTTCACCAATCTCTTGCGAGCTTTCACCCAGGCGCTTAATGCGCTTTGAGGTTTCCTGGATCTGCGTGCGGATATCATTCATGCCGGAGATCGTGTTTTGTACCGCCTGCGAACCCTGTGTCGCCGCGACCAGTGATCGCTGCGCCACCTCTGCAGCCTGGCTCGCGTTGCTGGACACTTCCAGTATCGAACCGGCCATCTGTTCTACGGCATCACCGGTTTCCTTAATCTGCACAGACTGTTTCTGCGCCGCTTGCAGCAACTGATTCGATGTTCCCTGCGCCTGCTCGGTGGCAGTATTCACCTGTTCGGTCGCCCGGTTGATTTCTTCCACCAGTTCGCGCAAGCTGGCGATGGTGTAGTTGATGGAGTCGGCGATCGCGCCCGTAATACTCTCGGTCACCTCGGCATTCACGGTGAGGTCTCCATCGGCCAGGTCACCCATTTCGTCCAGCAAGTGCAGAATGGCTTCCTGATTGCGCAGATTGGCGGCCTCGATCTCCGACGTGTTTGCCCGCGCGGCGGCGGCTTGGCGATTGCCGTTCACCAGGATCATGACTAGGGCAATGAGGCCTGCGGCAAAGGCGATACCGAACCAGATCGTCGCCTGGTTACCAATCACATACTGTTTCACCATGTCCCGGGAAACAGCCAGAATATCGTCACCCAGCGCGGCCAGCTTTTCAGACTCGTCTACGCTCGCGCTCTTTTTGGCGAGAATAGGTGTTGCTTGCGCCTGCAGCTTTACCCAGTCCGCATTGAGTTTTTCCAGTTGATCGGCAGAAATGCCACCCATCATGGACGACACGCCGCCAGTCGCCGCCTTGATGGCGTCTATCCCTTGCGCAACACGTGCCGCCGCTGCCTTGGTTCGGCTTGCAGCGTAGGTATCGCCTTGCGCCGCTAGCAGAACATCCCGCGTCATTTGCTGGACGAACACCTGAACGTCGCCAACCCCCGCCGCAAAGTCAGCATCGCTACGCAGTTGTCGCACGCCCATTTGCGCAGCGCCCGCCAGCAGGATGAACAGCACCACGACCAGCATAGGCAGTTTGACCGTGACGCCTTCTTCCGCACCGCTTGTTACCGGTTTTTTTGTTCCAGGTGCCTTGATCTTCGCCAACAACGTGTCTGGAAGGCTTTTAATTTTCGCTAGATCAAATGCCATCTGTATTACTCCCAAATATCTAATTGTTCTTCAAGCAGCTGAATTCAGCTGCCCTGAGTTTCTCAGCGGATCAAATTGCGACTTGCATAAACCCTGTGCTATTCAGCAAGGTGGAGACATCCAGCTCATTCCAGACCCTGCCGTTTTCATCCTTGTATGCACCAATCTGCCAAGCCGGTGCGTTGCGTGGGACTTTCGTCGCCGTCATGCCCGAGATGTTGCGCAAACCATGCAGACGATCGATGGCGAAGGCAGAATTGATTCCGAAACGACTGCCGGCCAGCAACAACCGGCTATCCGTGCCGAGTCGAACCGCACGTCCGCCGAGAAATGCCGATAAATCGCTGACGGCATAAAGATTGCCGCGCACGCTGCTCATGCCCATGAACCATGGGCGCGTCAGAGGGACTGGGTGAATTTCCGGAACGGGCAACACTTCGCCAACATCGCCGAGCGAGATCAGCCAGGCATCATCTCCCACCTGCACCCCAAGCCGCGAGGTTGTCACAACCTCGCCCCCCTGCTCCAGCGCCTTCATGCGGGAGAGGATGTTTTCCTGGTATTCCTGAAGGTTCAGGCGCTTAGCCATGCAATTATTCCAACTCGCGTATCTTGGCCAACAGCACATCTGCCGGGATCGGCTTTGCGAGGCAATCCTTCGCCCCCATGCGCAGCGCCCACACCCGGTCAGTCAACTGCGCCTTCCCGGTGCACACAATGATCGGAATCTCGGCAGTGTCGGGATTGCGGGTCACGGCACGGGTGGTCTGAAAACCATTCATGCCGGGCATCAGCACATCCATGAGGATCAGGTCCGGCTTTTCGCGCGTCAGATAATCGATACAGGTCTCGCCGCTATCCGCATTGGCGACTTCGAATCCGGCCCCTTTGAGAATTTCGCTGAGATAAAAACTGTCGGTTGCCGAGTCGTCAACCACAAGTATTTTTTGTATGGCCATGGTGTATGGTCTGCTATTTCGGTTTGTGAGCGTGTGTCCGGACCGCCTCCAGCAGGGTTTCCTGCGTGAACGGCTTGGTCAGGTACTGATCGGAGCCAACCATACGGCCGCGCGCACGGTCGAACAAACCGTCCTTGCTTGAAAGCATGATGACTGGCGTTGTATTGAATCGGGAATTTTTCTTGATGAGTGCGCAGGTCTGGTATCCGTCCAGACGCGGCATCATGATGTCGACGAAGATGACAGCCGGTTGGTAATCGGCGATTTTCGACAGGGCGTCAAACCCGTCTTCGGCCAAGATCACTTCACATCCCGCCTGGGAGAGGAATATCTCGGCGCTGCGACGAATCGTGTTGCTATCGTCTATCACCATCACCTTGATTCCTGTCAGTTCAGCAGCCTCGCCCACCTTACTCACCCCTCGGTTATGTTCCTGCCCGTCGGCTTTACTACGCCCGGTACCTGTCTTATTTATCTTCCGGTTTACCAATAACCCGGCGTCATTCTATCCAGAGTTTTAAAGACTGCGCAACACCTGATTTTACCTGCATCACCGGTCAAGTAATTAAGTTGCAAACATGCGGCCAAGTGATGTTAAATACGTCAGAGTTAGTTATGCTGTTACTCGATTCCTCCCGGCGCTTGGGAGGTTTTTACGTTTTAGGATCCAATACCAATTATGCTGATCAGACAAGAATCCGTTACCGAGAAGATGACGCTCAAGGATCTGCCGTCCGCCTCTCCACTACCCAATGCGAGCCTCGTGCTTGTATTTGGCTCGGTAAAACGCTTTGGCGATTCCAAGCTGACCAGTTTTCTCAAGGCACGCTATCCGACGGCACAGATCGTCGGCTGCACCACCACCGGTGAAATTGGTGCAAACAGCGTGCATGACGATTCGCTGCAGATAACCGCAGTCTTCTGGGAAAAAACCGCCCAGCGCGCCACGCACGTAAAGGCGAGCGGCATGCAGAGCTCTTTCGAAGCCGGCGAACAACTCGGCCGTCAATTAAAGTCCGACAGCCTGAAGGCCGTGCTGGCATTTTCCGACGGGCTCAACGTCAACGGCTCGGAACTGCTGAAAGGCTTTCAAAGCGTACTGGGCAATGTCCCCGTGGTCGGCGGCATGGCTGGTGACAATGCAACATTCACCAAGACCCTGCTGATTTTCAACGACATCATTTCCGACAATCTGGTCATCGCCATTGGCCTCTACGGCAATCATCTAGTGACCGCCAGCGGTGCACTGGGCGGCTGGAAGCCCTATGGCCCGCCGCGCAAGATCACGCGCTCGGTCAAGAACGTTATTTACGAACTGGATGGCAAGCCCGCGCTACCGATGTACAAGATGTATATCGGAGAGCATTTCGCCAAGGGTCTGCCAGCCACCGGCCTCAAGTTCCCCGTGGCCGTCATGGGAGCAGGCAAAGAGGTTGAAACGGTGCGGACATTGGCCGCCATCGACGCTGCCAACAACAGCCTGACCTTTTTTGGCGACGTGCCGGAAGGTGAAACCATACGCTTGTGCCAGACCAATCACGACCGCTTGGTGGATGGCGCCGCAGGTGCTGCAGGCATGGTCAGCGGATCGCTGACGGAGGCGAACAAGCATGGTCAGGGACTGGCCATCTGCGTCAGCTGCGTCGGGCGAAAACTGGTGATGGCAGAGCAGATTTCAGATGAAGTTCAGGCGGTGCACGGCATCCTTGGACCGCAGACCGTGCTGACCGGCTTTTATTCCAACGGCGAATTCGCGCCGCTGCCAAACACCTCGGACAACGCCCTGCACAACCAGACCATGACGATAGGCTACCTGACGGAAGACCTGTTCAACTAGCGCATCGCCTGGGCGACAACCCCTCTTCATGGCGCAAGCTGATCGAGGGGTTTGTTTTTTTCGATCGCTACTCGTACTCAGTGTACCTGGCGTTGCTGCCACGCACTTTTTCAGCCGGATATTTCTGTGCGTTGAGATCCATCTTGGCGTGCGCCGCGTCTATCAGGTCTATGCCCAGCACATCGGCCATGCGCAACAGGTAGATGAAAGTGTCGGAAATTTCCTGCGCGACCTGCTCACGTTTTTCAGCGGTGACCGTACGACTCTCCTGCTCGGTCATCCACTGAAAATGTTCGACCAGTTCGGCAGCCTCGACAATCATGGCCATGGCAAGATTCTTGGGCGAGTGAAATTGCTCCCAGTCGCGCTCGCGCACAAACGCGCGCAAGCGTTCCTGCAAGCCATCGAGCCGATCTTGCACGTCAGGACTCAACCTTCTCTCTTTTCAGGCTTGCGGTTGCTCCCCGCGACCATCTTGATCTCGAACAAGCGGCATTCCAGCGGGCCATTGAACAAGGGGGTCTTTTTCGACGGTGACAGGCGCATCAGCTTGGGCAGGCGCATATCCGACGTCAGGAAATAGGTGTTCCAGCCAGCAAACTTTCTTTTCAGAGTCTCGCTCATTTTCGGATACAACGCTGCCAGCTCTTCCTGCTCGCCGATGCGGACACCATAGGGTGGATTGGCCACCAGCGTACCCTCAGACTCCGGCGCATCCAATTGCGTCATGTCTTTCTGCTGTATCTGCACCGCCTCCAGCAGACCAGCTTGCTGCAAGTTCTGTCGCGTCACGCGCACAGCGCGCAAATCCCGGTCACTGCCATAAATATGCTGGAACCCGACAGGCTTGACCCGTGCTGCAGCCGTTTGCTGAATTTCACGCCAGGCGCCCGCATTGAAATTTTCCAGCTTTTCGAAACCGAAATTACGCCCGTTTCCGGGTGCGATATCCAGCGCCATCATGGCTGCTTCCAGCAGAAAAGTACCGCTGCCGCACATGGGATCGAGCAGTGGCGTGCCCGGCTGCCAGCCGGTTAGCTTGAGGATCCCGGCGGCTAGGTTCTCACGCAGCGGCGCCTCCACGCTCAGGCGGCGCAGGCCGCGCTGGTAAAGCGGATTACCAGAGGTATCCAAATAAAACCGGTATTCATCAGTTGTCAGGTAGGCATGGATGCGCACATCCGGCTCACGGGTATCGATATCCGGACGGCTGCCACCGGCAGCGCGAAAAATATCGCACACCGCGTCCTTAATGCGCAGCGTCACGAATTCAAGGCTCTTGAGCGGGCATTTAACGCCGGTCACCTTGACCATGAACGTGCGATTCACCTTGAACCACTGGGTCCACGGCAGCGCACACGCCGCCTTGTAGAGGTCTTCTTCCGTGGTGTAGCGGCCCTTGCCAACCAGCCACAGGACACGCGTGGCAACGCGACTTTCCAGATTAGCGCGATAACTCAGCGTCAGATCGCCGCCAAAGCTGACGCCGCCATCGGTGGCCGCAATGGATTGCGCGCCGAGCACCGTCAACTCATCGACCAGAAGCGCCTCAAGGCCACGTGGGCAGGTCGCGAAAAATTGTTGCTTGGCCATACTCACAGCTTAGGGGTGGATTCGTGGGAGAACATCTTCTCGTGCTGGCCCTGGCAGGCAATGCAGCGCGTTGCGTGCGGCACGGCCAAGAGTCGCGGCAGGCCAATGTCAGCACCGCATTCACCGCATGTGCCGAAATCGGCCTCTTTCACCCGCTTTTGCGCGGAGGCCACTTGCGTCAGCTCCTCCACTTGGCGACGCACGATGGCAATATCCTGATCAACCAGCATGTCCGCCACGGAGGCGTCGCCAGCATCGGCAACCTCCCCTGCCAGATCCGCGAAGTGCTGATGGCCGGCACGTTCGAGTTCCGTACGAATTTCTTCTGTCAGTTGTGCACTGCGGTTCGCAAGTGCTGCCTGGATTTGCTGTTTCTGGTCCGTCGTTAATGCAGCCATGATGGTTTCCTAGAGGATCAATCGATTTGAAGTGTTGGGGTTATTATCCCGCAGCCGTTCCACAAACTCCAGAAAGTCGATGCCGTAGTCGCTCGACATCGCCTTGGCGCGCTCACGCAAGGTCGTCCAGCGCAAGTCGGCAGGTGCACGACGGAAGCCGAAGACGACGATATTGCCCGGCCGGCCGGTGGGCAGTACCAGCACGCGCTGGCCAAAGCTTTGCTCGATGCGCTGCAAATAGATATCGAAGTTTTTGTCGCTGCCCCACAGGTTGACCGCAAGAATACCGTCGGTTTTCAGGGCTTCCGCGCTGGTGTCAAAAAATGCCTGCGAATAAAGTTCGGGCGGAATGCCGTGTCCGTCGAACACATCCAGAATCAGCAGGTCGGCACTGGCAGGATGCGCCGGCAGATACTCGGCACCGTCGCCCTCGACCACCTGCAGGCGGTCGTCATCGTCGGGCAGCATGAAGTGGCTGCGCGCAATATCGATCACCTCCGGATTGATATCGACCACGCGCATCCGCATCTCGGGCAGGTAGTGGTGAATAAACTTCGGAATAGAGCCGCCGCCCAGCCCGATCACAAGCACCTCGCGCACTTTCTGGCCGAACAGCAGAAAAGTCATGATGCCGCGTGAATAGTTGAGTTCCAGGTCGTATGGCGCGCTCACCCGCATCGCGCTTTGCACGGTGGCACTGTCGATATGCAGGGCACGTACGCCGTCCAGTTCGCTGATCTCGATCCCGGGGCTAGACGACGCCTGTCGGCGACGGATGGGTCTGCTCGACCCAAGACGAAACATGCTCATTCCAGCGTTTCCTTGTAACGACAGTCCAATTCCATCAGCAGCGGATCGATGCGCTTGACCTCCAGCCGCACCCGCGTTCCCGCGGCCAGTTCCGGCAGGCTGGGCACCTTGGTGATATAGGGCAGCCCTTCCAGACGCACGAGATTTTCACGCCAGACGGTGGCATGCACATCCTGCACGTTTTCCTGAATCAGATACTGTAGACACCAGTAACGCTCCATCCGGGTCTGGAATTCGTTGTAGGCGTTGTACACCAGATCAAATTCGCGCATTGCCGTAGCGAGCGCATCGCTGTTCTTGCCATAGGCCGGTTCAGTGCCCTGCAACAAGGCCAGCATCTGGCGCTGGTTGATCAGATCGACAGCCCGGCGCAGGGGCGACGTGCTCCAGGCGTACTGTGCGACTCCCAGACCCTGATGCGGCTCCGCATTGACCGTCATGTACACCTTGCCGCCCTGCTGCGCACGGTAGATGCCGGGGATATGCTGTTCGGCCAGCATGCCTCCCCAGTGGGCGTTGGCGTGGATCATCAGCTCGGCCACCAGCTTGTCCATCGGTGAGCCGCGCTTGCGCTCGGTAATACGCACCAGGTCGTTTTCGACGTAGAAGTTGTAATCCACTTGCTGCGCACGGTTGGGATCGTACTTGCCGCGACCCTTCTCCAGCGATTCCGCCAGCCGATGCAGCAGGTTCAGGCGTTCCCAGTAGGGATGCGCGTTCGGGGTTTGCCAGTTTTCTTCGTTGAAATGGGGTTCCAGCTCGTCGTGACGCAGGTTGTCGGCGATCTTCACCGCTTCTAGGCGGCTGGCGCTGTTGACAATGGCCAGTTCAGGATCGATGTCCAGATAAAGCGACAGCGCCGGGCGCCACGCCCCCGCATGCAGGCTGAACGGCGTAACGGCGGCCTCCGGCAACATGGTGATCTTGTTGCCGGGCATGTAGACGGTGGAAAGACGCTTCAACGCAATTGCATCGAGTTCCGACCCAGGCATGATCCCCAAGGCTGGCGCGGCAATATGAATGCCGATGCGGGTGTTTCCGTTCTCCAGGGCTTGCACGGAGAATGCATCGTCGATCTCGGTCGTCGTCGCATCGTCGATACTGAACGCCTCGGCTTCGGCCTGATCAAGGTTGTCTGGCACGGCAATCGCGCCATGCTCTTCAAAATGCACACCAGCCGGGAAATGCTCGCGCAGAAATGCGCCGAAATGGTAGTCGTGTGCCGAAGGCACGGCACCGCAGGTTTCGAGCAGCTTGAGATGGCTGAGATTGGTCGCGATGGCGGCTTCGTCCAGTGCCTTCCATTCCAGCGTATTCTTGTCCGGCTCGTAGATCAGCATATCGAGCTTGCCGCCGAATTCCGCCGGCAGTTGGTGCTCCTTCAGTTGCTCCACGTACTCGGCCACCTTTTCGGCCTGCAGGCGCTTGCGTTCCTGTGCGGCCAGCGCAGCTTTCAGGTTCTCTTCCGGCGCCGCCTTGTAGCGGCCCTTCCCCTTTCGGTAGAAATACATTGGCGCCGCATGCAGGCTGATCGCCGTGGCAGCAGCCTCGATCGGGCTGGGGGCATGACCGTAATATTCATTGGCCAGCTCATCGAAACCGAATTCCGGTTCGCCGCAACATTCCCACAGAAAATCCGGTTCCAGGGTTACTGCCTGCGCTTGGGCCTGATCCATGAACCCGGCCAGCGAACCTTCGAACTTGAGCAACACATTGGCGGCCTTGATCTTGGAGCGCTTGCCGGAAATCGCCTCCACCTGCAGCGAACCGGGGTTCTCGGACATGACCGAGGCCACCTTAAAGCTACCGTCTTCTTCGTAAAATACGTTCATTCAATGCAATCGTTGATAATTAGCCATCATTTTACCGTGGAATCGACAATCTCAGCCTGTATCATGCCGCCCATGGACCATCGAATCCCGATCACCGTGCTGACAGGCTTTTTGGGCAGCGGAAAAACCACGCTGCTGAACACGCTGCTGCGGCAAGCCGGCATGAAGGATACCGCCGTCATCATCAACGAAATCGGCGAAACCGGGCTGGATCACATTCTTGCCCGCTCCGTGGAAGATACCTACATCGCCGACAACACCGTGCTGCTCGGTTCAGGCTGCCTGTGCTGCATCCTGCGGACCGAGTTGGCTGATGCCCTACGTGATTTGTTTTTCAAGCGCACGCTGCTGGCCATCCCGACATTCGACCGATTGATCATCGAAACGACAGGCCTGGCCGATCCAGGGCCCATCCTGGCCAATCTGCTGAACGCGGACGTGATCCGTGATCACTACCGGCTGGATGCCGTTGCCGTTACCGTGGACAGCGTCCATGGCCTGCAGCAGTTGGAAACGCACGCCGAAGCACGCAAACAGGCCGCCGTAGCCGACGTGCTGCTGCTCACCAAATCCGACCTGGCCGAAGACGCGGCCGTGACACAACTCTCCGCACGCCTGCAGGCACTCAACCCTGGCGCTGCTCAGTATCGCATCCGTCAGGGCTGCATCGACGCAGCTTGCATCGTCGGAGTCGGCCTGTTTGACCAGCATTCCGCACTGGCACAACCTCAGCGCTGGCTAAGGGCCCCGACAACCCCACGTACAGCCGTTCAAGGCCGACATCAGGCCGTGCACGACGATACCATCAGCACCTGCACGATAGAACTGCCAGCCCCGCCGGCATGGGCCCGGCTTGAACCCCGGCTACAAGCGTTGTGCAAGGCTCACGGCGCGCATCTACTGCGTTTGAAAGGCATCATCTACGCATCGGATCAGGCCAGCCCCATGGCCGTGCATGCCGTACAACATACGCTCTACCCACCGACCTTTCTCGAAGGTTGGCACGAGCCTCACGCCGTGTCCCGCCTGGTGTTAATCGGTCAATCGCTTGATCCTGCAGAAATACGACAGGCGCTGATCCATGCATGACGCTTCAATGATGGTAAGAGATACTAAAATGCATCTGCCCTGCGAAAACATCACCATCTCCTAATCTCCCTCTGGAACCCACCATCATGGCACTTGAAAAAATTTTTATAGTCACGCTGACACTGTCCATTACCCTGCTTTCTCCTGGCACTTACGCTGATCAGAAAGTCACTGTCTTCGCTGGTGCAAACCTGACCAATGCAATAGGTTAAATTGCCGCGTAGTATAAATAAGGACAAGTCCATCAGCGTGTCCGGCGCCTTTGCCTCTACGTCGGCGCTGGCAAAACAGATCGAGAATGCCCCCCCCTGCGGACATCTTCATTTCTGCCGATCTGAAGTGGATGAATGTCCTGCAGGACAAGAAAAGGATTGATGCAGAATCCCGTCGCAACCTGCTCGGCAATCGATTGGTACTGACGCCCCCAAGATCAAGGTGCAGACCGAAAAATCCTTTGATTTTTCCAAGGCGCTGGACGGCAGGCTGTGTACGGGCGATCTGGAGTCCGTACCGGCAGGCATCTACGCCAAGCAATCCCTGCTCGCGCTGGCCTGGTGGGATGGCATCAAGTCCAGTCGTGGACACCCAGGATGTGCATGGGGCGCTGGCTTTCGTCGAGCGTGGCGAGTGCGCGGCGGGCATCGTCTATGAAACCGATGCTAAGATTTCGACCAAAACCGAGATCATTGCGACATTTCCTGAGGAAACGCACGATGCGATCGTTTATCCTGTCGCTCTGGTCACGGGCGGCCATCCGGAAGGAAAGGATTTTCTGGAATACCTGGGGTCGCCCAAGGCGCAGGCCATTTTTGTCAAATACGGATTCAATCTGATCAAGCGATGGCCTTTTGGAACTGCTACAACTCACCACTGCTGAAACCGCCGCGCTCCTGCTCTCGATCAAAGTGGCGCTGTGGTGCACGGTCGTCAGCCACGCCATCAATGAAGTGTTCGACCTGACGCAACAGCTGGCCGTGATCCAGAATGGCGTCATTTCGGCTTTCGGCGACTTCCATGAGGTGTTCAAGCACGATCAGTTGCTCGCCCTGGCGCGGTCGCTAGGCCTCGACAATCTCCTACAAGCGACATTAACTGCCAAGCACGCTGACCTGGGTCATTGCCTGGGGCGATGCGGCAACCACGACTGGTAATGCCTTATCTGGATGCGCCGATAGGCAGCTCGGTTTCCCTGCTGATCCCGGCCTCCAATATTGCATTGTCGCGGGCGTCTGTGACCGGCATCTCGATCCAGAACCAGATTCCCGGCATCGTCGTCGGGATCCGAACCGTCGGCCACCGTGCACTGGTCATCATGAACATCGGCACCGCCGAGCAGCCGACCACCATCTTTGCCGAAATCACTGAAAAATGCCTGTTCAAGGCATAGGCGGTTCGCCATCTAGGCGACATACCCAGATAACGGGCATCAGCCCGGGTTGATCCAATCAGATCAGGGCAGATCGGCCCAGATTTTTTCCAAGCGCTTGGCCGACACCGGGAACGGGGTTTTGAGCTCCTGCGCAAACAGCGAAACCCGCAGTTCTTCCAGCAGCCAGCGGAAATCAGCCAGCGCCTCGCTCACTTCGCCAGTTTTGCGCTGCGCCGCCACCTTGTCTTCCCAGCGCGTCCAGAGCTGCTGCACGGCCTGGGCGCTACGCGTGTCGCGTTCGACACTGCTTGGGTATTTCTCCAGCCGCAGCTTAAGCGCCTTCATGTAACGCGGCAAATGCTGCAGGCGCTCCCAAGGCGTGGTGCTGAAGAAGCACTTAGGCAGCAAGCGCGCCAGTTGATCCTCGACTTCTTTTTTCAGGCGCGACATCGGTGCCGGCAACGTGGCAAGTTTCTGCGTCAGCGGCTGATACTCGGCAGCAATGGCTTGCGCCAGACGCCCGGCGCCTTCCACCACCGCCGGCAACCGCGTACGGGCACGCTGCTTCAGCTCCATGAATTCGGCATTGGTGCGCGGTAGCGCGTCCTCGCCGATAAAAGCACGGTCGGCGATAGCCGTCAGCATGTCTTCTTTCAATTCATCCGGGGTCATGATGTTGCGTAGCAGCATGGCGTACTGGTTAAAGCCGGGCAGGCCCTTCTCCAGTTGCTTCATCTGCTCTTTCAACTCAAAACGCATCAGCCGGCGAACGCCCTTGCGATGCGATGCCAGCGCGGCATCCTCGGTATCGAACAGCTTCACCGCGGCGCTATCGCCACCATCCTCCAGCGCGGGATAGCCGGTCATCTGGCGGCCGTTACGATTGAAGTCCAGCTTCTGCGGCAAATCGCCGAAATCCCACTGCTTGAGACCCGATTTTTCGATGTCGGGCGACACGTTGCGGAACGTCAGTTGCGCCGCTTGGCCCAGCTGGTTTCTCAAGGCCTGCCAGTCACGGCCCATCGCGAGTTCACGACCAGCATCGTCGACGATGCGGAAATTCATCAGCAGATGCGCGGGGAGCGGCTCGTCCCAGTCGGCGGCCGACAATTTCAACCCGGTGCGTTGCTGGATATAAGCCGCCAGCACCTCCAGCACTTCGCCCTGCCCGACCTTGGCCTGCTCCAGAAACCCGGTGACGAACTCCGGCACCGGCACACAGACGCGACGGATGGTCTTGGGCAAGGCCTTGATCAAATGCGTGATCTTCTCGCGGATCATGCCCGGCACCAGCCATTCCGCCTTGCCGAGATCGAGCTGATTCAGCAACGCCAGCGGGATGGTGGCGGTCACGCCGTCCAGCGGGTGATTGGGCTCGAAACGGTATTTGAGCGGGACCTCGATGCCATCAAGATCGTAAGTCTCCGGGAACTGCGCTTCGGTAATTCCGGATGCCGCATGCCGCATCAGGTCGTCGCGGGTCAGGAACAATAGCTTGGGATTGTCCTTCTCGGCGTCCTGACGCCATTTCTCGAAGCTGATGCCGTTAAAAATGGCCTGTGGAATACGTGCATCGTAAAAGGCAAACAGCTTGTGTTCGTCCACCAGCACATCCTGCCGGCGCGCCTTGTGCTCCAGCGCTTCCACTTCGGTGATGAGTTTCTGGTTATGCGCAAAGAACGGCGCACGCGTATCGAACTCGCGGTTGGCCAGCGCCTCGCGGACAAATATTTCACGCGACTCGACCGGGTCTATGGGGCCGTAGTGCACCCGGCGTTTCGGCACGATGGTCAGGCCATACAGGCTGACGCGTTCCCAGGCGACGACTTGCGCCGGCTTGCGGTCCCAGCGCGGGTCGCTGTAGTGGCTTTGTGTCAGGCCGCGCGAACCGCCGAAATTGGCAATGGGCTCGATCCAGTCGGGGTCGATTTTCGCAACGCAGCGGGCATAGAGTTTGGCGGTTTCCATCAGTTCTGCCGCCATCACCCACTTCGGGCGTTGCTTCTTCAGCGCCGAGCCCGGCGCGATGCTGAAGCGGATGCCGCGTGCACCGAGATAAGTGTCGGATTCGCCGTCCTTGAACCCGATATTGCCCAGCAAGCCGGCCAACAGGGCTCGGTGGATCTGGTCGTAGCCGGCATCGCCGACATTGGGGTGAAAGTCCATCTCTCCGACAATGCCGGCCAACTGCCCGTGCAGTTCACGCCACTCTTTCAGGCGCAGGAAGGACAGGAAATTCTGGTGGCACTTGGTCAGCAGCTCCTTGTTGGACTTCTTGTGCTTGAGCGCTTCGTCGTAGAAATCCCAGATCTTGAGAAAACCCATGAAATCGGAGCGTTCGTCGGCGAACTTGGCGTGCGCCTGATCGGCAGCTTCGCGCTTGTCCATCGGCCGTTCGCGCGGATCCTGGATCGCCAATGCGGCGCCGATGATGAGGATCTCCTTGAGACAGCCCTCCTTCTTCGCGGCCAGGATCATGCGCCCCACGCGCGGATCGAGCGGCAGCTTGGCCAGTTGAGCGCCGATATCTGTCAGCTGACGCTGGTCGTCGACCGCGCCCAGTTCCTGCAGCAGCTGGTAGCCATCGGCAATCAGGCGGGAGTGCGGGGCTTCGATGAACGGAAAATCATCTACATCGCCAAACTTGAGCGATGCCATGCGCAAAATGACCGAGGCCAATGAGCTGCGAAGGATTTCCGGTTCGGTGTATTCCGGGCGGGCGTTGAAATCCTCCTCGGCATAGAGGCGCACGCAAATCCCGTTGGATACGCGACCGCAACGCCCGGCCCGTTGCCTGGCCGCCGCCTGCGAAATCTTTTCGATCTGCAATTGTTCGACCTTGGCGCGTGCACTGTAGCGGTTGACGCGCGCCAGGCCGGTGTCGATCACGTACTTGATGCCGGGCACGGTCAGCGACGTTTCCGCAACGTTGGTCGCCAGCACGATGCGCCGTCCGCCGGAGGGGCGAAACACCTTCTGCTGGTCTTCAATCGACAAGCGTGCAAACAGCGGAAGGATTTCAGCGCCTCTGGGGTGATGCTTTCTGAGGTGTTCGGCAGTGTCGCGTATCTCGCGCTCGCCAGGCAGGAACACCAGAATATCGCCGCCGCCCAGGCGAGACAGATCATCCACCGCATCCATAATCGCGGCTTCCATGGTCTCTTCCTGCTCGTCTTCTTCTGTCTCCTGCAGCGGCCGGTAACGCACTTCTACCGGGTACATGCGCCCTGACACCTCGATCACCGGCGCACCATCGAAATGCCGCGAGAAACGGTCCGCGTCTATCGTCGCCGAAGTCACGATCACCTTGAGGTCCGGGCGCTTCGGCAATAATTGCTTGAGATAGCCCAGCAGAAAATCGATGTTGAGACTGCGCTCGTGCGCCTCGTCGATGATGATGGTATCGTACGCATTGAGAAAATGATCGCCCTGCGTTTCTGCCAACAAGATCCCGTCCGTCATCAACTTGACGTAGCTGGTGTCATGGATCTTGTCGTTGAATCGCACCTTGTAGCCCACGGCCTCGCCCAGCGGCGATTTCAGTTCCTGGGCGATGCGTGAGGCCACTGAGCGGGCGGCGATGCGGCGCGGCTGCGTGTGGCCAATCAACCCACTGACACCGCGTCCCAGTTCAAGGCAGATCTTGGGCAGTTGCGTCGTCTTGCCCGAGCCGGTTTCGCCACAAACGATCACCACCTGGTGCTTCTCGATGGCCTCGGCGATCTCGTCCTTGCGCAAATTGACCGGCAGATCCTGCAGATACTCCGGCCTGGGCAAGGCGGCGCGGCGCGCCTGGAACTTGCGGCTGGAGGCCTCGAATTTTGCAGCAACTTCGTTCAGCAGGCGATCCACCGGCTTGTTGAGCTTGCGCGCCTCTCTGATCTCCCGCAGCTTGCGGCGCAGGGCATGGCGATCCGCCAGCATGCATACGGCAAGACGGGATTCGAGTTCGGGCAGGTTAGGTACTGGGGCAGGTGCGTTCATAGTGGCGATGCAATTTTACCATGCGGCCAAGCGATGGCCGATTCATGGAATTCACTAGCTGCAGTTCATGGACCGCACGAATAACTTAGCAAAATGGATGGGTATAGTAGGAAGCGTGCAAGGAAGCGCAAGCCGCCTCGCCAAACAATTAAATCAATTAAGGAGACTACCATGTGGACCAAGCCAGAAGTGACTGAAATGCGTTTCGGTTTTGAAGTGACGATGTACGTCTGCAATCGCTAAGCTAGACAAAATTCGTTAAAAACGGGCGCTTCGGCGCCCGTTGTTGTGTTTGCGACCCGATCAGGCCAATTCACGCTGCCGTGCCGCTTCCAATGCAGGCCTGGACAGCATCCGTTCGGCATATTGTTCCAGCCGTTCTGATTCCAAGGGAACATCGGTATTTTTCGCCCAGCCCAGCGTATGCCCAATCAGGACATCAGCGCCGGTAAACCTATCGCCCACAGCGAACGCGCGCCCTTGCATGTGCTGATCCAGCACCTTGACTGCCCGGGCAAACTCCCATAACGCCGACGGCCGTATGGCTGCAACTCTCAAGTCTTTTGGTAACGCGAAATGGTGCTTCGCCAGCGTCCACAATGGCTGCTCAAGTTCCGCGATGGCAAAAGCGGTCCATTGGAAATATTCGGCACGCGCGCGTTGATCCTCCGGCACCAGACCTGAGGCAGGAAACTTCTCGCCGATGTAGGTCACGATGGCCGCCGATTCTGTCAGCACCCAATCCCCATCGACCAGAACAGGCAGTTTCCCGAAGGGGTTGATCGCCAGAAAGGCCGGCTTACGGACGTCGCCCTTGGCCAACTCAATCCGCTCGTACGCATAAGGCGCCCCTGCTTCTTCCAGCGCCCATGAGGCCCGCACAGAGCGCGTTCTTGGACACCCGTAGAGCTTGATCATCGCGCCCTCCTATTTTCTCAGCACGCAGTCTTCCCTACCGTAATTTCCGCCCTTGAATTCAGGTTCGTAGTAATACTTGTGGAAGCCCATGCGGCCCTTTTTATCCTTGCTGAAGGTTGCGATGCCGGTACCGTAATCTTTGGTGGTCTGGTCCTTGAGCGCGAAATGCACAGCCATCTTGTTGCCTGCTGTCGCGGCCTCGCCCAGATAGGCGCCATAGCCGGCCACGTCCAGCTTGAAGGCATAAGCGCCGTTATTGTCCACGCTCTGCTGCCGGTTGAGGGCCATGGTCACCGTGCCGGTGTAAGGGCCTTCATGCGCATCGCTGCCGGTGCAGTCGTAAACGCCGCTGTAGTCCTGCCCGGTAAACGCCGGGGCAGCATGGACCATGGTTGCGCTAAAAATCGCTGCCATGACAAGCAGATATTTCATCGTGTTCTCCAGGTTCAGGGATGGGCACTATTGTAGCGGCGGCCTGCGCCTGTCGTCATGGTAAAATAACGCCCTGATTTATATTGAGATTGATCATGGCAATTCAGTGGTTCCCCGGACACATGACATCGGCGCGCAAAAAAGCGACCGAGACCATGGAGATTATCGACGTGGTGATCGAGGTGCTCGACGCGCGCGTGCCCGAAGCCAGTTGCAACCCGATGATCAACGAGATGCGCCTGCATCGCCAGCGACCTTGCCTGAAGATCCTCAATAAAAACGATCTGGCCGATCCCAACGTCACGCAGGCCTGGCTCAATTACTACAACAAGCAACCAGGCGTAAAAGCGGTTGCCCTGTCGTGCAAGAAACCGGGCGACGTCGCCAAGGTCGTGGGACTGTGCCGAACGCTGGCGCCGCATCGTGGCAGCAACCTCAAGCCGCTGCGCATCATGATCATGGGCATCCCCAACGTCGGCAAATCGACACTGATGAATGCCCTGCTCAACCGTCGCGTGGCCAAGGTGGGCGACGAGCCGGCCGTGACCAAGAGCCAGATGCGCATCGACCTGAACGATCAGGTCAGCATCATCGATACGCCGGGCATGATGTGGCCCAAGATCCAGTACGATTCCGACGGCTTCATGCTCGCCGCCAGCCATGCCATTGGCCGCAACGCGGTGATAGACGAAGACGTGGCGATATTTCTGGGCAATGTGCTGATCAGCCGTTACCCGAAACTGCTGACCGAGCGCTACAAGTTCGATACCGCCGGCATGGATGGTGTGGACGTAGTGGAAGCGGTGGGCAAGCGGCGCGGCTACCGCCTGAAGGGCAGCGAACTCGACTTGGAAAAATCGTCGATGGCGCTGCTGACAGACTACCGCTCAGGCGCGCTGGGCCGGATCAGCCTCGAAACGCCTGAAACGCGTCGAGACATGATCGCGGCCGCGAAACCCGTCGAAATCGTGAACGCGGATGAAGAAGACGAGCCCAACGACTGAGCCCTGCCCTTGCGGCGGCGCCTCCTACACCGCGTGTTGCGCGCCCTATCACCTCGGCACCCCGGCGCCGACCGCCGAAGCGTTGATGCGCGCCCGCTACAGTGCCTTTGTCCGCACACTGGAACCCTATCTACTCGCCACATGGCATCCAGACACCCGGCCTGACAGCCTGAACCTGGCGGAGGACAACACGCCATGGCTAGGGCTCAAGGTGATCAGACACGAAGTCGAATCCGATGACCGCGCCACCGTCGAATTCATCGCCCGCTACAAGATCAACGGACGCGCCCATCGCCTACACGAAACCAGCCGCTTCGTACGCGAACACTGCCTGTGGTTGTACGTGGATGGAACACATCAGGAGTAAAACATCATGGAATACCGCACACTGGGTCAGAGCGACCTGAACGTTTCAGCCGTCTGCCTAGGCACAATGACGTTTGGCCAGCAAAATACCGAGGCTGAGGCCCACGCACAGCTGGATTATGCGTTTCAGCAGGGCGTCAACTTCATCGATACCGCCGAGATGTATCCCGTGCCGCCACGCACGGAGACTGTCACCCGCACGGAAACCATCGTCGGTACCTGGCTGAAACAGCAGCCGCGCGATCAGGTGATCCTGGCCACCAAGGTGGCAGGCCCGCGCCGCAACATGGAATGGATACGCGGCGGTCCCAGCGCACTCGACCGCACCAACATCCGCGCCGCTGTCGAAGGCTCGCTCGCCCGCTTGCAGACTGACTACATCGATCTCTACCAACTGCACTGGCCGGAACGCAATGTCCCCATGTTCGGGCAATACCAGTTCGATCCGTCGCAGGAAAAGGAATGGGTGCCGATACGCGCACAACTGGAGACGCTGTCCGAACTCGTGCAGGAAGGAAAAATCCGTTACGTCGGCCTGTCCAACGAACAGCCCTGGGGCGTGATGGAGTTTCTGCGCCTGTCTCGCGAATATGACCTGCCGCGCATCGCCACCATCCAGAACTGCTACAACCTGATCAACCGCGGCTTTGAATTCGGGCTGGCGGAAATCGCCTTCCGGGAACAGGTGAGCCTGCTCGCCTACTCCCCGCTCGCGTTCGGACACCTGACCGGGAAATACCAGGCCGACTCCCATGCGCAGGGCCGCGTGACCCTGTTCAAGGGCTTTGCGCAGCGCTACGACAAACCCAATGTTCAACCCGCCGTGGCCGCCTATGCCGAACTCGCAGACAGGCATGGCATGACGCCTGGCCAGCTTGCACTCGCCTTCGTCATGCACCGCTGGTTCGTCACCTGTACCATCATCGGCGCCACCAGCATGGCACAGCTGACGGAGAATCTGAACGCATGGAACACACGGCTGTCCGAAGAGGTGTTACGTGAAATCGAAGGCCTGCACCTGAGGTTCATGAATCCGGCGCCCTGAGTACTTGCGTCTACCCCAAGAATACCGCTGGTAATTTAATCCCAGCAGTGGGATAGTAGGTCAAAATCAATAACTTCTGTATGCGTTCAACTATGGAGGCCACCATGGATAACAAATACGGTTTAGGCAGTGCAAAGGTCGCGACTGCACACCATGAGCAGCACAAGCCCGCCAGCTTGGCGGACATTGTTTGCCGCTTCTGCAACAGCGCACAGCTGATCCTGTGTCCGTCATTGAATGACCATTATTGCAAGGAATGCGGGCAGTACCAGAGCGATATCCCGTCGGGATATTCAACCGGTCACAGCGCAGATTACTGAGTTAAGCGCCGACTTCCTGTCTTGCCCGTATCGCCGTTTCCATCGCGGGCCGGTTTTACGCTAGCATCGGCTAGCGTGCAGGCTCGCCCGATCAGGGCCGCTTGCTGTGGAACTGCACGGGTTGCGGTGGCGGCATCTGCAGGACGTTCTTGCGTATTTTTCCCATCACGTGCATTTCGCACTTCTTGCAGTCGAATTTCAGGGTAAACCTGTCCTTGCCGCTGATCAGCGTCATCGGCTCAGCCGTGATCGTCCCCTGCACGCCGAGCACCCCTTTCGCCTCCTTGGGGCACATGGCATAGCTGAAGCGCAGGCAGTGCTTGGTGATCATCAGCGACACCTCGCCCAGCTCCTCGTTGGCTTCATAGGCCGATGCAATCGCCTTGACGCCGTGCTTCTCGTAAAACGCGCGTGCCTGATGGTTATAGACATTGGCCAGATAGCTGAGGGTGTCTTCCGGGTAGATTGCCGGCGGCTCCACCGGCGCGCGGCGCGGCGGTCGCTGGTAGGCAGCCATGCGCGCGGCCTGCAATTTTTCTATCGCCTCGCGACGTAGCGCATTGATGCTGGAGGCCGGAATGAACCACGGCTGCGACCAGTCCACACGAACTTCGCCGGCGACAAAATCGGTATTGCCCAGCTTGGCAAGGTTCTCGCGCAGCTGCACCTCGGCACGTTCGACGTTCTGTGCCGGCTGCTTTTCCTGATGCAGTGCGACGGTGACCGTACAGCCATCCTCATCGCGCAGCGTCAGCGCGAAGCCCGCATCCGTTTCTGCAAACTGCAGGTCCACGCGCAGGTGGCGCTGGGCCGACGGCTTTTCCAGCAAGCGCATGTAGGCGTGGTCACGGTTGCGGTACAACATCATGCCGCGACGCAGGTCTAGCGGCATTTCATTCGGGTAAATCCGACCGCCCTCGACGGTATTGATGCGCAGGCCGACCAATTCCTTGTGGCTGTCGAAAAAGCTGATGCCGTCGCCGTTATGCAGTTCGACAGCCGTCTGTACTTCAACGAAATCCTTGCCCAGCCGGGTGACCTGGCCGACTTCTTCGCCGGCGAACTTGGGCGTATCGAACGCCCCGATATCCGCCTTGCGGCCGTTGACGAAATAATCGGTGGCGCTGCGGTTGAAGGTTTTCTCCGGTTGCGGCGTAAAGGTGAAGGTGCACCGGCCTGAAGATTCACGCGCAAGTTCCGGGCGTGTCTCGATGATCTCGTCCAGCAGCGTGCGGTAATGGGCGGTGGCGTTCTTGACGTAGGCCATGTCCTTGTAGCGCCCCTCGATCTTGAAGGAGCGGATGCCGGCATCGATCAGCGCAGACAGGTTGGCGCTCTGGTCGTTATCCTTCACCGACAGCAAATGCTTGTCGTTGGCGAGGACGCGCCCTTGCGCATCTTCCAGCGCATACGGCAGGCGGCAGGCTTGCGAACATTCGCCGCGATTGGCGCTGCGTCCGGTGTGGGCGTGACTGATGAAGCACTGCCCGCTGAACGCCACGCACAGGGCACCGTGCACGAAGAATTCCAGATTGCACGTCGTCGCATCGGCAATCGCCTTGATCGCGGGCAGGTCCAGTTCCCGCGCCAGCACGATCTGCGAAAATCCAACCTGGTCCAGAAACACGGCTTTTTCGACAGTACGAATGTCGGTTTGCGTACTGGCATGCAACTGGATAGGCGGCAGGTCCATTTCCAGCAGGCCCATGTCCTGCACGATCAGCGCGTCGGCGCCGGCGTCATACAGTTGCCATACCAGTTTCCGTGCGGCTTCCAGCTCGTTGTCGTGCAGGATGGTGTTGAGCGCAACGAAAATCTTCGCATTGTATTGATGCGCGTAGGACGTCAGGCGCGCGATGTCGGCCACCGTATTTTCGGCACTGGCACGGGCGCCAAAAGAGGGCCCGCCGATATAGACCGCATCTGCCCCGTGATTCACGGCTTCGATGCCGATGTCGGCATTCCGGGCGGGGGCAAGCAGTTCGAGATGGCGCGTTCTGATCATGGATAATTCTGATAAATCAATGAGGTGCGTACTATACCACAGCGCTCCGCCATCGATAAAATTGAAGTTTTCTCGTGCTACCCGGCACGCGGGTTTCTGACATCACACAGAGAACGCAGCTGGTCCCCCAGCAGATTGACCGCCAGCACCAGCGACATCAGGCTCGCGCCCACCGCCAGCACGTAGTGAGGCGCGACCAGCAGGTAGCGCACGCCATCACGCAACATGCCTCCCCAGGAGGCATGCGGCGCCTGGATGCCCAAGCCGAGGAAGGACAGGCTGGCCTCGGCAATCACCAGGCTGGCAATGCCGAAAGTCATCTCCACCAGCAGCGGTGCCGCCAGCAGGGGCAATACATGGCGCAGCAGAATGCGTGGTGTCGACGCTCCCAATGACTTTGCGGCAAGCACGTGCTGCCTGCCGCTGAGCATCAGCGTCTGTGCACGGGCCAATCGCGCATAACCGACCCAGGAAGTCATGCACAGCGCCAGGATCAGGTTATCGAGGCCAGGGCCCAATACGGCAGCAAAAGCAATTGCCAGCAGAATGCCGGGGAACGCCATGAACACATCCGTCACCTGCATCAGCAAGCGGTCCCTCCAGCCGCCCAGATAGCCGCCCAGCAACCCCAGCGTCGTGCCCAGGGTCATGGTCACCAGCGTCACGCTGGCGGCAACAGTTAGGGACACGCTGGCACCTGCCAGCAAGCGGGCCAGGATGTCGCGCCCCAGATCGTCGTAGCCTAGCCAGGCATGGGTATCCGCCGCGCCAAGAATTTTTTCCAGATGAATCTCGTCCGGCGCCAATGCCAGCCAAGGCGCCAGTAGAGCGGCCAACACCCAGCACAGCAGAATGAGCCTGGGCAGCATCATGCCGCAAACCTGATGCGCGGATCGATCCGGCTGTAGAGCACATCGGTGCACAAATTGACCAATACGTAAGTCAGGGCGATCACCAGCACGCAGGCTTGCGTTACCGGGTAGTCGCGCTTCTCGATGGACTCTACCAGCAAGCGCCCTACGCCATCCCAGCCAAACACGGTTTCAGTGATCACGGCACCAGCCAGCAGCGAACCCAGTTGCAACCCAACCACGGTGATGACCGGCAATAGCGCGGCGCGCAGGGCATGACGCAAAATCACCGTCTTCTCCGGCAAGCCCTTGGCCCGTGCGGTGCGCACGAAATCGTCACTCAGCACTTCCAGCAGGCTGGCGCGCGTCATGCGGGTGAGTATCGCCGTCAATCCGCAAGCCAGCGTCAAAGCCGGCAGCAAAATGGCCGTTGACGATTCCATGCCGCTCACCGGCAGCCAACCCAACCATAAGGCGAACACCAGCATCAGCAGCGGACCCAGCCAGAAATGCGGCATGGACGACAAGGTCAGCGCGGCCAAGGTCGCCAGTCGGTCCGGCCAGCGATGCTCGCACAGGGCGGCCACGATGCCGAGAGGAATCCCCACCATCAGAGCCAAGGACAAGGACAACAGTGCCAGACGCACGGTTGCCGGAAATCGCACGGCCAACAGCGCGGAGATCGACTGATGGCCATGGATGGAAGTACCGAAATCGCCGTGGACCAGCTTGCCGAGATAATCCGAAAACTGCACGACCAGCGGTCGGTCCAGCCCGAGTTCCGCCCGCAGCTGGCCGCGGTCCGCACTTGTCGCCGACTCGCCCAGCATGACTTCCACCGGGTCGCCCGGCACAAGATGCACCAACAGGAATGTCAGCAGCAGCACGCCGAACACTGTAGGCACCACCAGGGCCAGCCTTTTCAGCAGCGGCATCATTGCGCAACTCTGCACGTTGGCTCGTCAGGTCGCCCAGACATGATGGCGCAATGCATCATGGCTTGGGTGGATCAAATGCGGTCTTGCCGCACAGCACGCGAATCAAGGCCCAGGCCAGTATGGCATCCATCAGCAAGGCAAAAAAGCCAAACATCAGCCGCCCTGTCCATTCGCCGGACGAGCTGGTCGCTGCCACGCCAAAGCCACGCACCGAACTGGAAAAGTGCCGTTCGCCTTCGCCGAAGGCAACCCAGTTGAACGGCAAAGACAGCGCCAGAACGAACAGCCACGAAACCGCGTTCCGCAGCGAATCCACCCTCGCCCTGCCCATCAGAAAAATCATGACGCTGCCAAGATTGAACATCATGCCAGCCGAAACCAGCACCCACAGCGGCGCATGCACGGCACTCGGTTTGGTCTTGATCCAGCCGAAGGCCATCGCCAGCACCAGCATGCCGAAAAACAGAAACACAGCCGCCATCCATCGGAGACCGGCCGGGGTTATTTCGCGCGTTTCATCGGCGGACATCGTCAGCTTCCGATCACGACCGGTGTACCGACCGGCACCCGATCAAACAAGTCCAGCACATCCGTGTTGCGCATGCGGATGCAGCCGTGGGAAAGCGGTACCCCCATCGGCTCGGTCTCTGGTGTGCCGTGGATGTAGATGTAGCGCTGCATGGTATCGCAGGCGCCCAGACGGTTGATGCCGACTTCGCACCCGGAGAGCCACAGTATGCGGGTCAGTATCCAGTCCCGCTCCGGAAACTGTGCGGCCAATGCTGGCGACCAGATTTCGCCTGTCGGGCGGCGCCCGACGAACACGCTGCCCAACGGTTGCCCCTCGCCGATTCTGGCACGCACAACATGCTGTCCACGGGGGGTACAACCGCTGCCCTTGTGCTCACCGGCACCGTTGAGGGCGGTCGAGACCGCATACGTCGACAGCACGCTTCCCGCATCGTCCAACAGCCGCAGGCATTGCTCGGCAATGGAAACGTCAATGCGCATCAGACCGCCGAAAACTCCAGCGCGTTGCCGTCCGGGTCGCGGCAGAACAAGGCCGCACGCCCGGACAGACTCATGGTGAACGGAACACCTGCCTTTTCCAGTTCGGCCCTGACCGGTTCGACGTCATCCACGGAAAACGCAATATGGATGTCGCGTCCGCCGTGCGCCGGGTGCACCACTTCGGTATAGGGGTTGGGCACCACCATCAGGTGCACCTGGTTTTCGCCGATGTCGTACCAGACCCCCTCAAAACCGAAATTCGGGCGATGGGGGTTGGGTTTGAAGCCGAGCAGGCCTTCGTAAAAGGCACGCGATTGTTCGAGGTTGGAAATAATCAGCCCGGTATGCATCAGGCGATTGATCTTGATCATGGTTTTTCCTTCACTTGCTGATGGTTTCCAGCGCATCCCAGTTACCGTCAGGCGCTGGCTGATAGCCGCTGACTCCGCGCCGCAGAGCGGCAAACTGGCCTTCATACCAGAGCGGCGCATAGGGCATCAATACTTGAATTCTTGTCGTTACGGCTTTCCAGTCCTGCTGGTCGATCAAGGCATCCAGTCCCGCATCCTGTAGCCGACCCCGGTTCGCCCCGGCGGGCGGCACCGCATCGGAATGAAATGCCAAACGATAGATCTCGGGCGTCCGAATACCGACCCAGGTCAGGCCGTAGAGCTGAAATTTACCATGTTTGACATCATCGAAGAACGTACCCCAGTCCAGGCTATGAATTTCCAGAGCGATGCCAGCCGGCTGCATCTGCGCCTGCATGATGGTCGCAAGCCGCACGCGCTGGGCATCCGTCGATGTCTTGAGCACCAGTTTCAATGGCAAGCGGATGCCTGCCTGTTCCAGCAGGCGCTTCGCCTGTTCGGGGCGATAGTCGATCTCCGGCAGATCCGGATTCCCCGCCCAGTGTTCCGGCGGCAGGATGGCCGTCGCGCTGCGGGAGCCGTCGACGAGGGCGTGCTTGATCAGCGCCTGCCGGTCTATGGAAAGTGCAATCGCCTGACGTACCAACGGATTTTTCAGCACGGGGTCCTGCAGGTTGAAGCCTAGATAGCTGAAATTGGTGCCGGGCGAGGCCTGCACCTGCACCTCCGGCTGGCGTGCAAGATAGGCAACCAGTTCCGGCGGCAGATCCCCCTGCAGCAGATCCGCTTCGCCGCGCAACAGTTTCAGCACCCGCACGGTGGGGTCGCGCACTTCTTCCAGCACGATGGACTGCCGATCGGCAACCCGCTGCAACGTCAGCGTGCGATGCCAGGACTTCATTGCCAACGGCCCGCTACCCACCGGGTGATGCGCGAAATCATGCTGCTGGGCGATCAGACGAGCCGGCAGGATGCCGATGATCAATCGCGCCGGAAATTGCGCGTCTGCGTGATGCAGCATGAAATCGACGTGCTCGCCATCGGTGGCATCGATCCGGGCGATGTTGGCAAACTCGGCGGCATGCGGCGCGTCCTTGAGCGCCTGCAGCGAACGATACGTCGCCACCACATCCTCCGCACCCAAATGGCTGCCGTCATGAAACGTGCGGCCCTGACCTGCCAAGGTGAACCGGTAATGCAGCGCATCGCGTTGCACCCAGCTCGCCAGCGCGGGGACCGGGCGCGAACTGGGGTCGAAATCGACCAGCGGCTGGTAGATCAGGCGATTGACGCGTTCAGAAGCCGCGTCGGTGGCGTAGCGTGGATCGAGATTGAGCGGGGATTGCGCAATGGAAAACCGGATCTCGGGGTGGCTGGCAGGCTGTGTACAGCCCGCCATGAAACCCATGGCCAGCAGGATCAGGAATGCGCGCAAAGGCTAGGATCGCATGAAATGAAGGACAGCCGCAGTGATCGCCGCGATGCCCAGATATTTGAACCACGTCCTGAGGACGTCGGACTTGCGGCGATACGTGTGGCGACGGTCAGCAAGCCGCCTATCCTTCTCTTCCCATAATGGCCTTTCGCTGCGACGTGCCATGGCACACCTGCCTTTCAACGGCCCCCGTAGACATGAAAAGCGCAGCGCTTATGATGGCTGCTTCTCGAATAATGCAATCGACTCCACATGCGCGGTATGCGGGAACATGTTGATCACGCCGGCCGCCAGCATGCGATAGCCTTTCACCTGCACCAGTATTCCGGCATCCCGCGCCAGGGTCGATGGATTGCAGGAAACATACACGATGCGTTCAGGCGCGGTATTGTCCTCGATGGCCTTGATCAGTTCGATGGCCCCGTCTCGCGGTGGATCGATCAGCCATTTGTCGAAGTGGCCAAGCGCAGCCAGGCTTTCTGCTGTCTTTTCGAACAGATCCGCTTCGCGAAATTCCACGGCATGCGCCAGACCATTGCGCTCGGCGCTTTCACCGGCTCTACGCAATAACGCAGCCGAGCCTTCCATGCCCAGCACGGACGCCCCCTTTCGGGCGATCGGCAGCGTAAAGTTGCCCAGGCCGCAGAAGAAATCGGCGATGCGTTCGCCCGGCCTGGGGTCGAGCAACGCCATGGCGCGCCGGATCATCACACGGTTGATGTGCGGATTGACCTGCGTGAACTCCGTCGGCATGAAGGGATATTCCAGGTCGAACTCCGGCAGCGAATAAGAAAGCTGCGGCGCATTCAACGGGTGGAACGGCGTTGCGGTCTCCGGCCCCTTGGGCTGGAGCCACAACTGCACGCCATGCAGATCGGCGAATTCGCGCATCAGCGGTTCGTCCTGCGGCTCGATCGGCTGCAAGATGCGCAGCACCAGCACCGTGGTGTGTTCGCCCACCGCCACTTCGACCTGCGGCATGCTGTCGCGGAATGACAGCTTGGCCAGCAAATCCTGCATCGGCACGATCAATGCAGAGACATGCGGCGGCAATACATGGCATTCGCTCATCAGCGTCACAAAGCTGCTGTGCTTTTCGTTGAAACCCACCAGCACCCTGCCCTTCATCGGCACGTAACGGGCCCGCAGACGGGCCTTGTGGCGGTAGCCCCAGGCCGGCCCGACGATGGGCGGCAACATGCCCTCCGGCTTGATCTTGCCGATATGCCACAGGTTGTCTTCGAGCAGACGCTGCTTGGAGGCCACCTGTGCCGACAATTCCAGATGCTGCAGCGCACATCCACCGCAGACACCGAAATGCGGGCACTGCGGCTTGGTGCGATTGGGCGATTCGCGCAGCACCTGCTCGACCCGCGCAAACTCGTAAGTGGGTTTCTTACGGTAACTGGAATACGTCACCTTCTCGCCGGGCAACGCACCTTCAATAAAGATGGCCTTGCCATCGACGTGGGTGACCCCGCGACCTTCCTGGTCCAGGGATTCGATAATGGTAGGGGGATTGAATGCCATGCTGTTAAATCAGTAAAAAATCAAAAGAAATCAGGCCCAGTTGGTCAAAAATTCCTGCCAGTGGCTGCCCGTGTAAGATCCGAGCGTGCTTCTCACCAAAGCAATCTCGCGTTGATAGGCCTCGGCGCTCAACAAGCCGCGCATCTGCTGGAAGCGCAGATAAACCAGCCAGGTATTGACGACATCGGTTTCGCAGTAATTGCGGATCGCTTCGATCTCGCCCTCCTGGTAGGCATCCCACACCTTGGAACCATCCATGCCCAGTTTGCCGGGAAAGCCGCACAGCTGTGCCAGTTGGTCCAGTGGCGCGTTGCCGCGACCCTGGTACATCGCCAGCAGATCCATCAGATCGGTGTGGCGCATGTGATAGCGGCTGATGTAATTGTTCCACTTGAACTCGCGGTCGTCGTCGCCCATATCCCAGTAGCGGGAAGCCACGACGTGGTGGATCATGCCGCGGTAATGCAGCACCGGCAGGTCGAAACCGCCGCCGTTCCATGAAATCAGGTTGGGCGTGTATTTCTCGATGCCATCGAAGAAGCGCTGGATCAGCGTGCCTTCCGGTTCGTCCGGGTTGCCGAGCGACCAGACCCTGAGGTTGTCGCCCTCGCGCAATACGCAGGAAATCGCCACCACACGGTGTACGTGGTGCGGCAGAAACTCGGACTGCCCTGCCTGGCGGCGTTGATGAAACGCCACTTTGGCCACATCCGCCGCCGAGGTCTCGGCGGGCAGCTCCAGCAGCTTTTTCAGGCCATCCGTATCGGGGATGGTCTCGATATCAAAGACGAGCGATGGCGTCACTTCTTCGCCCAGCCGTTGCCGTCCTGGTACCACCATCCGCCCTGTGCCTTTTGCACCCAGCGCTGGGAAAAGGTATTGCGCACTTCGGCTTCCCATTCCGGGTGACCATTGGCATTGGCGATCTCGCGGTAAAGCGCATTGCGGTCATTATTCTCGGCCGACACCAGCGCATTCACGGCTTGTCTATCCTTGAGCGGTACCGCATTGGCATCCTTGATGGCCACCAGGCCATCGCGTGTCAGACCGACGGCGCCGCTGGCGTAATGCCCGGCCAATTGGCCATGTCGCGCCTGCATGCTAGATTTCAGCGCAGAAATCGCCGGCGTATTGAGTTCAAGATCCGCCGCTGCAAAGGCCAGCAGCGGCAGCATCAGCAATGTCAGCAACAGCTTTTTCATTATTTGGACTCCTTGTCCTGAGGCGCAGCCGGCTCGCCGTCCTTCTTCAGCTGCCACACTTCGTCGATGATCTTGTCAGCCGCCTTCTCTGCCGCCGCCGCAGGGAAATAAATATTGATGGTAACGCAGGCAGGCAGTGCCACCAGCCCGGCGGCGAGCAACAGCCATGTAAAATTCTTCATATGCGTGATCCTCTACTTGATGACGGGGCTGGCATTCCCAGCCGTAATACGCCTGATGCGCTCCTGCAACTCGCCCCAACTGACGCTGCGATTGTACCCTAACACCGTAATGGCCGGGATCCCGCTGCCCTTGACGATCACGTAGCCAGACGATGTCTTTTCGGCGCCATCCATGGTGCAAACGTCGTTGCGCAGCGAGCAGGAAAGTCCGATCTTCGCATAGTTGAATTCCTTAAAAAACCGGAGAAAACTGCGCTGTATCGCAGCAGCAGCGCCGGCACCGCCCAGCGCCGAAATATTCTCCACGGCGCGCTGCGAAATCTTTCTCGGATAGCTGCCGGGGCTGCTGTGGAAATCCGCATCGAACTTGACCGGCTGCCAGCGCGACAGTTCCATGTTTTTCACATCGCCATCCAGCCGGCCGGTCATGGCACCGAACGAATAGGTACGCGTCAGCAACTCAAGGTCGAGATTGCGCATCTGGACATCGGCCTGCAGACGGGGCGCCACACCCAGCGGGTTCTGCAATGCAAGATTGCGCACCAGTACAGAGCCGTCGAACACATCGAACCCCATGGCGCCATCCGCCACCACCTGCCCGTTGCTGTAAGTCACCAGGGGGATGCTGGCCGCCATCTTGCCCTGCATCACCGGCCAGCCGACCGCGTGGCTGAAATCGGCCATAGAAACCGGCGTCAGGCTGGCACTCAAATGCCAGTGCCACTGGTTCTGCAGGAATGCGGCCGACACGTCTTTCAGCGTCAGCGTGCCATCAAGCACCGGCATTTGCAGCACGGAGGAAGTCAACGAATAGCCATTTAGTGCTGCGACCAGATCGGTTGACCCCAGCGGCATGTTCAGAAGTTGGCCGCCATCGTAATGAAGACTGGCCTGTGTCGGACGATCCAACGCCCAGGGGGCATGCGCGTTGAGCTTGTAGAAGGCAAAGCGGTTCTCTTGATCCGCCACATCGAAATCCCGCAGCGCCACATCAAATGCGGACAAGCTACCCTCGCGCATACGGAGGCTGGCATCGACCCGCCCCGCCATATCGAGATTCCCCAGCAGCGTCTTGTCCATGTAGGGTTTGATCAGCAAGGGATAGGCCTTGGCCGCATCCAGGTTGCGGGCATCCAGATCCAGCGATTGGAGCTTGTTGTCCGGGCGATGCCATGCACCAGCCAGCTCGACCTCGCCAATATCCGCCAAGGCCAGCCTGCCCTGCGCCAGGCTCAGCGCATCATCGGCCAAGGTTCCCTTGCCCTGAAACACGACGCCCCCCTGGGCAAAATACAAGGGCTGCCAGAACACTTCGCCGGCATTCCAGTCAAGCACGCCTGACCAGTTCCAGCCACTATTGGAACGCTCGGCATCGACCGTCACGCGACCACCGATTTTTTCACCGGCGTGCAGACCCTCGGGGTCACTGAACGCGACATCGCGTAGGTCTGCATCAGCGTGCACCTTGCGCAGTTGCGCTCCCTCTCCGGAGAATACGGCCTTGCCTTTGACATGCCCCTTACTGAGTGCAACCGGAAGCTGGAATATTTGATTGAGCTGCGCGAGGTCGCCCTGCTGCAATACCACACTGCCTTGCCAGCGGCCCTGCATGTCCACGGTCGCTGCAAGTTGTTGAATATCGGCACCCGCGTATTGCACGTGCCCAACGTGAATGTCGATCTGGCTCACCGCCCAGGCAGAGAGCGGCAGCCCGAGCAGGGATATCCCAAACAGCCGCATGGCGCGGCTGCAGATCATTCGGGGAACACTCCAGTCGAGAGATAGCGGTCGCCGCGATCGCACACAATGGACACGATTACCGCATTTTCCACTTCCTGGGACAACTGCAGCGCCGCAAACAGCGCGCCACCGGAGGAAATCCCGGCAAAGATGCCTTCCTCCCGCGCCAGACGGCGAGTGGTTTCTTCGGCGTCCGCCTGCATCACGTCTATCATGCGGTCGATGCGCGAGAAGTCGCAAATTTGCGGCAGGTAGTCCAGCGGCCATTTACGTATGCCGGGAATCTGCGCCCCCTCGCCCGGCTGCACGCCGACAATCTGGATCGCCGGATTCATTTCCTTGAGATAGCGCGAGGTGCCCATGATAGTGCCCGTGGTGCCCATACTGGAGACGAAATGGGTAATGCTCCCAGCCGTATCACGCCAGATTTCGGGGCCGGTGCCTTCGTAATGCGCTTGCGGGTTATCGGCGTTGGCAAACTGGTCGAGGATGATGCCCTTCCCTTCCGCCTGCAATCGTTCCGCCGTGTCACGCGCAGATTCCATGCTGCCCGCCTTGGGCGTCAGCACCAGCTCTGCACCGTAGGCCTTCATGCTCTGACGCCGCTCTATGCTCTGATTCTCTGGCATCACCAGGATCATCCGGTAACCCTTGATCGCTGCCGCCATAGCCAGCGCGATGCCGGTATTGCCGCTGGTCGCCTCGATCAGCGTATCACCGGGCTTGATGTCACCACGCGCTTCGGCACGCGTAATCATCGACAGTGCAGGCCTGTCCTTGACCGAGCCGGCGGGGTTGTTGCCTTCGAGTTTGACCAGAATGGTGTTGTTGGTATTGCCTGGCATGCGCTGGAGTTTCACCAGCGGCGTACCTCCGACGAAATGTTCGATGGTGTTGTACATAATCATCGCTTTTTGACGACAACGAGCACGACCGCGTACAGCCCAAGTCCAGTGAAGGCGATCAAGGACAGCTGCGGAATCGTGAAGCCCAGCAGGGTCCAGTCGATGGCCGTGCACTCGCCCGTGCCCTTGAAAACCAGTTGCAGGAATTTTCGCAGCGGGAAGTTCTGGAACAGATACGACATCCCCGCACCGCACTCCGCCATCACCTCATCTGCGTGGCTCTGGATCCAGATATGGCGCACCGCAATACCCGCACCGACAGACGCTGCGACAAACTGCAATACGCCATAGACGCGCCGCCACCCGCCTTGCGGATTGTGTAGGACGGCCAACAGGAACATCACGCCGGTGGCCATGAAAGCGATACGCTGAAAAATGCACAGCGGGCAAGGTTCCAGATTGTTTTTAACTTGGATGTAAAGCCCGAAAGCCACCAGTCCGAAACTGGCGATAAATCCAAGAAGGTAACCGATACGACCGGAAAGAATTCTGTTCAGCATGGGGGTGACGAGGCCTTATAATTTCGATCCTAAATTGTAACGGATTACTCCCTCTGATGGCCGACCAGCCTTTCCAATCAGCCCCAGTTCTTTCTGTCAGCGACCTTAATCGCCTGGCACGCGAGGTGCTGGAGCGCAGTTTCCCGCTGTTCTGGGTGGCCGGCGAAATCTCCAACCTCACCCGCGCCGCCTCCGGCCACTGGTATTTCTCGCTCAAGGATGAGCGGGCCCAGGTACGCTGCGTGATGTTCCGTGGCAAGAACCAGTTTCTGGACTGGGTGCCACGCGAGGGCGACCATGTTGAGGCACGCGCCCTGGTGACACTGTACGAAGCCCGTGGCGATTTTCAGCTTACGATCGAGGGGTTGCAAAAAGCCGGACTCGGTGCGCTGTTCGAGGCTTTCGAGCGCCTGAAGGCCAGGTTGGAGCATGAGGGCCTGTTCGATCCGAAAAACAAACGGCCGCTGCCTGCATTCCCGCGCCGCATTGGCGTCGTCACCTCGCCGGATGCCGCTGCATTACGCGACGTATTGACCACCTTGCGCCGGCGCATGCCCGCCATTCCGGTGGTGATCTACCCCACCCCGGTCCAAGGCAAGGGTGCAGCCGAAAAAATTGCGGCGGCTATCCTTACCGCCAGCGCGCGCGCGGAATGTGACGTGCTGATCGTCTGCCGAGGTGGCGGTTCCATAGAAGACCTGTGGCAGTTCAATGAAGAAGTCGTCGCCCGGGCCATCGCTGCGGCCAGCATGCCTGTCGTCAGCGGTGTCGGGCACGAGACTGATTTCACCATCGCAGATTTCGCCGCGGATCGTCGCGCGCCGACCCCGACGGCTGCTGCCGAGATCGTCGCCCCAGAACGAGAAGGCCTGCTGCTGCAGATCAGGCAATCGCAACAACGCCTGCAGCGGCAAATGCGCACCCTACTCAACCAGCGCACCCAACACCTGGATTACCTTGCCCGCCGCCTGCTGTCACCGATGCAACAAGTCACCCAACGCAGAGGCCATCTTGACCAGCTGGCATTGCGGCTAAAAATGGGGATATCGAGACAATTGACGCAACGGCAGCAGCAAGTCATGCAACTGGAACAGAACCTGCAGCACCTGAACCCGCGTGCAGTGCTGGAACGTGGCTATGCTTTCGTGCAGACCGAGACAGGAGAAATCGTGCAGGACAGCACCGCGTTGCGCCAGGACCAACCCTTGAACTTGAGCTTCGCCAAGGGCGAGGCCCAGGTACGGGTCACTGAGGTCAAGTCCTGAGCACCGCCTCGAACTGATCTATAGGCACGGGCCTGCCGAAGAGATAGCCCTGATACGCCGGGCAACCGCACTGCTCCAGGAAGAGTCGCTGCTCTTCAGTCTCGACACCTTCCGCAATCACATCCAGACGAAGATTCTTGGCCATCGCAATGATCGTCTTAACGATAATGGCATCGTCTGGGTCCTTGGTGATGTCGCGCACAAACGACTGGTCTATCTTGAGTTGATCCAGCGGCAACTTCTTCAGATAGGTCAGGGACGACTGCCCGGTGCCAAAGTCATCCATGGAAAAACGCACGCCGATCGCCTTCAGCTTCTGCATTTTACTGATCGTCTCATCGACATTTTCCAGCACCAGGCTTTCGGTCAATTCCAGCTTTAACTTGCTGGGATTGACTCCCGACATGATCAGCGCGTGTCCGACCTCATCCACAAAAGTCCCCTGCCGGAATTGTCGTGCACTGACATTCACCGCCAACTGCAGATGGCTGGTATACGGATCGCCTTCCCATAGCTTGAGCTGCTGGCAGGCTTTTTCTAATACGTATTGCCCCAGCGGACCGATCAGCCCAGTTTCCTCGGCCAGCGGGATGAAGAATCCCGGAGGAATCAACCCGCGCACCGGATGTTGCCAGCGCAACAGCACTTCGGCGCCTATCAGCTTTCCAGCGGCGTCCACCTGCGCTTGGTAATAAAGCGCGAACTCATTCTCCGGCAAGGCGCGGCGGATGTCCGCCTCAAGGACCAGGCGAGCCTCCAGCGCAGCCTGCATCGAGGGATCGTAGAAACGCAATGCATTGCGCCCGGATTGCTTGGCCTGATACATGGCAGCATCCGAACGCTTCAGCAACTCATCCACGGTCATTTCATGATCGTGGAACAGGCTAATCCCGATACTGGGGGTAGCATAATGCATACGCCCACCCAGATTGAACGCCAGTGCGAACGTCTGCAGCACCTTCTGCCCCACCACCTCGACCTGCTGCACAGCCTGCTCCTGCACGTCGCTCAGGCTATCCAGCATGATCACAAATTCGTCGCCGCCCAACCGCGCGACGGTATCCTCGACTCGCACGCAGCCATGCAGGCGGCGCGCCACCTCGATCAGCAGCAAGTCGCCGACATCGTGACCGCGGGTGTCGTTGATGACCTTGAAATTATCGAGGTCGATAAACAGAATCGCGCCGTAGCAATTGGTCCGCGCACCGGCCGCCAGCGCCTGTTGCAGACGGTCATACAACAGGCGGCGGTTGGGTAGCCCGGTCAGCGGGTCATAGAAAGCCAGCTGATGGATTTTCTCTTCTGCTTCTTTGTACTGGGTAATGTCTGAGAACGCAGCAACGTAATTGGTGATTTCATCGTGCTCATCATGGACAGCCGTGATGGTCAGCCATTCAGGGAACACCTCTCCGGATTTGCGGCGGTTCCAGATCTCCCCTTGCCAGTAACGGTCCTGCGCCAGCCCTTCCCACATGCGCTGGAAGAACTCGTGGTCATGCCTGCCAGACTTGAAGATATCAGGTGTTTTGCCGATGATCTCGTCATCGCTATAGCCTGTAATTCGGCTGAACGCCTTGTTGACGCGCAGAATCACGTTGTTGGCGTCCGTGACCATGATGCCTTCTTGCGTTTCAAAGGCCGAGGCGGCAATGCGCAGTTCCCGATCGGCGATTTTTCTGGCGGTAACATCCCGCGTCAACCCCAGCAGGGCCGTAATATTTCCTTGCGCATCACGCAAGGGAACCGCATGCGTCTCCAGCCAGCGATGCCCACCCTTGAGACCGTTGATCTCGAACTCAAGTGAGCCGGATTCCCCCTTAAAGACGCGCTTGTTAAGATCTTCAAAAGCCTGGCGATAAGGGGCCGCGACAATGTTGACTACCGTTTGACCGGCGACTTGTTCGAAACTATCTGCCTCTATCATGTCCAGACCCGCACGGTTCATCTGCAGCAGAGCACCTTCTGCATTCAGGACCTTGATGCACTCTGGCTGAGACTCGACGATGGTGCGCAGTTGCAGTTCACTCTTTTCGAGCTGGTCACGCAGGGCATATTCTTCGGTGACATCGCGGAACACCAGCACCACGCCGATGACCTGTCCCTGACGGCTGCGGATGGGTGCCGCAGAGTCTGCAATCTGGAACTCGCGGCCATCGCGGGCGATCAGTACCGTATGATTGGCCAAGCCGACGATCATGCCGGTCGCCAACACCCGATGCACCGGGTTATTGGCCGGGCGGCGCGTGTGTGCCTGTACGATATTAAAAACCTGTTCGAGCGGCAGCCCCGTGGCCTCCGCCTGCGTCCATCCTGTCAGTTGCTGCGCAATCTCGTTCAGCCGCGTCACATGCCCATTGGTATCGGTTGCGATCACCGCATCACCGATCGAATACAGGGTCACTTCGAGATTCTCTCGGCTTTCCTCCAGTTGCGTCATGGTAGCTGCAAGCTGCGCGCGCATACTGTTCCAAGCCCTTGCGAGGTCGGCCAGTTCGCCCCTGCCTGTGATGCGAACTTCTTCCCCATCTGCCCCCGCATCAAAACGACGGACTTCATCGGTCAATTTACGCAAAGGGCGCAGGACGCGCTGCCTCAGAACCAGTATCAACAACAGCATCAGCCCCAGCGTGGCACACCATATCCAGAAGCGTTGATACAGCAATTCACGCCAGATATGCTGCCTTTCGCTGGTCAGGTCATAGCTGATCACCAGCGCACCGACACGGCTCGACCTGACCTCCCCCTCTGCGGGTGGCAGCATCAGCGGTTGATACCCCTGCAAACGATTGTCATCGTCAGAGAAATAAATCAATTGCTGGCGCGACTTCTGAACCGAGGCAAAGCGTGACGGTTCAAAATGGGGGAAATGCTCGGAGGCTGGAAGCCCGCGCCATTCACGACGTGTCGCTTCAAGCACACGCCCCTGTTCATCCAGTAAGGCAAAACCGTTTACGTGGAGATTTTCACCCGCCTCAGCGACCTCATCTGCGACCAGGTCCCCCTGCTGCAAGCGCATCAAGCTCTCAATACGGTATCCGGTATTGGCCAGCATCCGTGTCACTTCATCGTGCGCGTTATTCTTCAGCGTACGACTGATAAGTTGGTGTTGAAAAACGGCTGCAAGCAGGATGGAACTGCTAAACAGGAAAAAAATGGCCAATGGCATCCATGGCCAGATACGAAAGGTGCGGATCGGCTTCATCAGTTCGCCTCCGGCAACAGTGTCGGCTCGGCAAGTTCCGACACCGCTACGGATTGATGCAGCAATTTGTCCTGCAGCATCAAATCGGAAAGCGTACGCGCAGCACCAGAAATTGTCGGTGTCGCGCCGCCCAGCCAGACCAGATTCTGTTTCAGATCAGGCAGTTTCAGCAAACTGAATTGTTTGAGTACCAATGCGGGCTCAATGCCCAATCTAGGCGCCATACGCGTCGCCGCTTCTTGCGGGTGCGTGGCCAACGTGTTCAATGCCAAGAAATGTCCCGAGATCAGTTTCTTGAGCGCACTTCGATGTTGCTCGATCAGGCTGGCACGCACCACCAGCACATCCACGATACGACCGGGAATCTGACTGCTGTTGAACACATCCACGGCGCCCTGTTGCATCAACTCGGTACGCACAGGCTCGAAGGTGACCAGCGCATCCACTTTATTGTTTCGCCATGCAGCCAGGTGCTCGTCGACGGTCAGTGGTACCAGATGTATATCCTTGCCGCTCAACTCGGCTGCGTGCAATGCCGCATCCAGCATCACCGCCCCGACCGCACCGTCTTCCACCCCTACCCGTTTGCCTTTCAGGCCCTTCAGGCTGGCAATTCCCGGACGTGCCAGCACCACATCGGCCCCATTCGACACATCCATCACCAGCACTACCCGCAGGCCTACGCCATCCTGCATCAACGTCAACGCCTCATCCAGCGTCACCGCCGCTGCTTCGACTGCACCATGGCGCAGTGCGTGAGAAACCTCACTGGCAGAATTCATTTCAACCAAACGGATGGGGGAGTTGTCATACAGTCCAAGACTGCGCGCAAGATATAAAGACTCGTAACCCGGCCAGACATTGGTTGCTACACGTAGCGGAGGTTCAGGCGCGGTCACGCAGGACGCCGCGAGCAGGGCCAAACCGATCACAAAAAAATACTTGCGTGACAATCGCATGAGATTCCACATTCAATAGGCACGATGTGCTACCAAAAGACATCACATCCTAGATTAACCAATACACGTAACATAGCAGAATCTTACAGTTATTTGTGCAGCGCACTGACCAAAACAGGTCATAAATATCCAGTTTTACCGCATCGACGATACCGAAAAAACCCATCCCCATGTTTTAACACCAGCACCGCATTTGCAGGTACGGCCAAAAAAATAAGGTTTAGAATACGCGCACTTAAAGTTTGATGAGCTATCTCATGGCATCTTCACCGACGGAAAAATCTCGCCTGGCTGCGCTTTCATTGGCCGCACTGGGCGTCGTTTTCGGCGACATTGGAACCAGCCCCCTCTATACCCTGCACGAAGTCTTCGATAGTCACCACCCGATCCCGGTCACCCCTGACAACGTGATGGGCGTCCTGTCCCTTGTCCTCTGGGCACTAATTCTTGTCGTGACGGTGAAATACGTTGCCTTTGTCATGCGGGCAGATAACCGTGGTGAAGGCGGCATCATGGCGCTGATCGCGCTGGCCGGGCAGCAAGCTGGCAATAATCCGGGCAAGCAGAAGTTCATCATGTATGCCGGCATCATAGGCGCCTGCATGTTTTTTGCGGACGGCATGGTCACCCCCGCCATCTCTGTACTCTCCGCGGTCGAGGGGCTGGAAATCGCCTCACCCCAACTGGAATCATTCGTCATTCCGATCACGCTGAGCGTGCTGTTCGGGCTTTTCTGGATGCAACACCAGGGCACGGCAACGGTAGGCAAGCTGTTTGGCCCAGTCATGCTGCTGTGGTTCAGCTCACTGGCCATCCTCGGCATTTCCAACATTCTGCAGCATCCAACCGTCCTGCATGCCGTCAATCCCGCCTACGCCTTCCACTTTTTTACCGGCAACCACTGGCTGGGTTTCGTCGCATTAGGCGCGGTCGTGCTGGCGGTCACCGGGGGCGAAGCACTCTACGCCGACATGGGGCACTTCGGCCGCGAGCCGATTCGCATGGCCTGGTTTGGCTTCGTCCTGCCGGCGCTGATCCTGAATTACTTCGGCCAAGGCGCGCTGATCCTGCGCGACCCGACTGCAGTCAAGAATCCGTTTTACCTGCTCGCCCCCGACTGGGCGCTGTATCCGCTGGTGGCGCTAGCCACGGTGTCCACCGTAATCGCCTCGCAAGCGGTGATTTCAGGTGCATTTTCGGTTTCCAGACAGGCACTGCAACTGGGCTACATGCCGCGCATGATGGTGCAGCATACGTCGGAAAGCGAAGAAGGCCAGATCTACCTACCGCGCGTCAACTGGGGCCTGATGGTCATGGTCATGACGCTGGTGCTGGGTTTTGGTTCATCGTCCAACCTGGCTGCCGCCTACGGCATCGCCGTGACCGGCGACATGGTAATCACCACCCTGCTGGCTGCCCTGGTATTCCACAGCCTGTGGGGCTGGAGCTGGACGCGCACCCTGACACTGGCCAGCGTATTTCTCACCATCGACCTCGCCTTCTTCGGCGCCAACGTGCTCAAGATCCCAGCCGGCGGCTGGTTTCCCTTGCTGATCGGCGTCGTGATCTTCACCCTGATGACCACCTGGCGCAGCGGACGCGCCATGCTGTACAAGCGCCTAGCCGACGAGGCCATGTCTCTGGATCCGTTTATCGATGCCATCGGCGGCGATGCCACAGCACGCGTACAGGGCACCGCCGTGTTCATGACACCCAACACGGCCGGCGTGCCGCATGCCCTGCTGCACAACCTCAAGCACAACAAGGTGCTGCATGAGCAGGTGGTCCTGGCCAAGGTCAAGATCGAGGATATCCCGCACGTCCCCGAACACGAACGCCTGACGGTGCAACACTTGCCGCACGGTTTTCACCGGGTCGAAATCAGCTACGGCTTCAAGGATGAGCCGGACCTGCCGCGCGAACTCGCCGCCTGCAGCACATTTGGCCTAGAGATGGATATGATGGATACCTCTTTCTTCATCGGCAAGGAAACCCTGATCGCCAGACCGCATTCGGAAATCGCCTACTGGCGCGAAAAACTGTTCATCACCATGTTCCGCAACGCGGACAGCATCACCAATTACTTCAAGCTCCCACCCAACCGCGTAGTCGAACTGGGAGCGCAGGTCACCCTTTGATCAACCACTTTAATACTTCATGCGTTAGTAATCGTTCAACCACCCTCAAGGAGATTTTCATCATGAACAAACTGCTCACCACATTTTTCGCAGCAACCCTAGGCCTGGGCCTGACCCTGCCCGCCTCCGCCAACCACGACGGCATGGGCGATCACTGCCAGATGCACAACAAGAAAACCTTTGAAGAGGCCGATACCGACAAGGATGGCACGCTGGACAAGGAAGAAGCCAAGCACGTATGCCAGATGGACTTCGACAAAATGGACGCCGATCATGACGGTACCCTGACCAAGGAAGAACTGAATACCTGTAGTCGTCACAAGCACGGCAAGATATCCGAAACCATGCACGAAAAGCGCTCCAAGGAGTTTTCTGCCGCCGATACCGATAACGACGGCACCCTGACCAAGGACGAAGCCAAGAAGCTGCCCAAAGTCTACAAGAACTTCGACGCCATCGACGCCGACAAAGACGGAACCGTTGACCGCGATGAAGTGCACAACTTCATGCACAAGCACTAAGCACCTGCCTATAGGATACGCCACCCATGAAGAAGCTGTTTCTCGCGCTCCTGGCCGTCTGTACGCTGCTGGCCGGTTGTGCGACTACGAAAACCACCCAGTCAGGCGCCGTCGGCGTGCAACGCAAGCAATTCATGATGTTGTCGGCCAAGCAGGTCGATGGCATGGCGGCGCAAAGCTACGTGCAAACGCTGAAAGATGCGGACACCAAGAAGACGCTGAACACCAATGTGCAGGAGACTGAACGAGTGCGTGTGATTGCGAAACGCCTGATTGCCCAGACCACGGTCTTTCGCCCGGATGCCGCCAATTGGAAGTGGGAAGTCAACGTGCAGGAAAACAAGGAGCTCAACGCCTACTGCATGCCGGGCGGCAAGATCATGGTCTACACTGGCCTGATCGACCAGCTCAAAGCCACGGATGATGAACTGGCTGCCGTCATGGGCCACGAAATCTCCCACGCGCTGCGCGAACATGGCCGCGAACGCATGTCGGAAGCCTATGCCCAGCAAATCGGCTTGCTGGGGCTGGCTGCAATTGTCGGCGTCACCACCAATAACTCGAACAATGCCGCAGCCACGGCACAGGTCGGTGCAGCCGTCGCCGGCGTTGCCCTGACTCTGCCGCACAGTCGCGAGCAGGAACGCGAAGCTGACCGCATGGGCCTGGAACTCGCAGCCCGTGCCGGCTACGACCCCAATGCCGCCATCAGTCTGTGGCGAAAAATGGGCTCCAATGCTGGGAAGAAACCGCCAGAGTGGCTGAGCACCCACCCCTCTGACGAATCTCGCATCAACGACCTGCAACAGCTGGTACCAACCGTGACACCGTTGTATCAGGAAGCAAAAGCCAGACGCAGCTGATTTAGTGTCAGAATGGCAGTATCGCAAGGGCGCTCCGGCGCCCTTGTTTTTTTGAGGTCAGCCCCATGAACGAAAAAATCAACGACATCGTCGCACGAATAAAGGCGCTCGAACATGAACTGGAAACCGAGTTGGATAACGCGCGTGCCAATATCCGCTACAGGCTGGTCGACAGGAAAGTCCAGTTCGAACGCGAAGCCCTGATGATGCAGCGCCGCTTCAAGGTCAACCTATTCCGCTACGCCTTGTTTCCCCGGCCGCGCCACGTGCTGACGGCGCCTTTCGTCTACGCGTTGCTGCCGGCCTTGCTGCTGCTCGATCTGCTGGCCAGCCTCTATCACGCCGTCTGTTTCCCGCTGCTGGAAATCCCCAAGGTCAAGCGCAGCGAATACCTAATTTTCGATCGCCACCATCTGGCGTATCTCAACCTGCTGGAAATGGTGAACTGCGCCTACTGCTCCTACGGCAATGGTCTGCTCGCCTATCTGACGGAAATCGTGGCTCGCACCGAACAGTACTGGTGCCCGATTAAGCACGCGCACCGCATGCTGGGGACGCACAAACGTTACCAGCAGTATCTGGATTACGGAGACGCGGAAGGTTTCCGCCGCAATCTGGAGAAAATCCGCAAGTTCAAAGACTGACGAACGCGCCATAACCAAGTAAAATCCAACCTTTTTAGCGCCTTAAGGATCCATCATGCAAGACCTCCAACTGATCGTCGAAGACGCCTTCGAGCGCCGGGCCGACATCAATCCTGCCAACGCAGACAAGAAGACCAAGGATGCCGTGTTCGGCGTACTGGAAGAACTCAACGCCGGCCGCCTGCGCGTCGCTGAAAAGATTGACGGCGACTGGGTCACCCACCAATGGATCAAAAAGGCCGTACTGCTGTCCTTCCGCCTGGAAGACAACGTGCTGATGGATGATGGCGTCACCAAGTATTACGACAAGGTACCACCCAAGTTCGCCCAATACACCGAAGCCGACTTCAAGGCCGGTGGTTTCCGCGTGGTGCCGAATGCCATCGTGCGTCGCGGCTCCTACATCGGCAAGAACGTGGTGCTGATGCCCTCCTACGTCAACATCGGTGCCTTCGTCGACGAAGGCACCATGGTCGACACCTGGGCTACTGTGGGCTCCTGCGCTCAGATCGGCAAGAACGTGCACCTGTCCGGCGGCGTCGGTATCGGCGGCGTACTGGAGCCTGTGCAAGCCGGCCCGACCATCATCGGCGACAACTGCTTCATCGGTGCGCGCTCCGAAGTTGTCGAAGGCGTGATCGTGGAAGACAACGTGGTGATTTCCATGGGCGTGTATATCGGCCAATCCACCAAGATCTATGACCGTGAAACCGGCACCGTCACCTATGGCCGCATCCCGGCCGGCTCCGTGGTGGTAAGCGGCAACCTGCCCTCCAAGGACGGCAGCTACAGCCTGTACTGCGCCGTCATAGTCAAGAAGGTCGATGCCAAAACGCTGGGCAAGGTTGGTATCAACGAACTGCTGCGCGGCATCTAAAAGCCTGAACCACAGAAGACACGGAGCACGCAGAGAGAAGATTCATCGCCGTGTCCCCTGCGTTCTCCGTGGTGAAAGAATTGAAATGAAACTTTACGGCATCCCCAACTGCGGCACGGTCAAAAAGGCGCGCAGCTTTCTTGAAGCCCATGGCATCGCCTACACCTTCCACGACTTCAAGAAAAGCGGCGTATCCGAAGATCTGCTGCGCGGCTGGCTGCAACAGATCGGCTGGCAAAAACTGTTGAAAAAGACGGGCCCGACCTGGGGCCAGTTACCGGATGCCATCAAGGCCAGTATCCAGGACGACGCCTCCGCGCTCGCCCTGATGCTGGAAAAACCCAATATCATCAAACGGCCGGTGCTGGAGCATGACGGCAAAGTCCTCGCCACCGGTTTCACAGAGGCTGATTACGAAAGAGTGTTGAAATGAGCAAAACGCTGGATCTCGCCATCGACCTGCTTGCCCGCCGCTCCATCACCCCGGAAGACGCTGGCTGCCAGGAACTGTTGATTGCGCGTCTTGAGAAGCTCGGCTTTACCATTGAGCGCATGCGCTTCGGCAGCGTGGATAACTTCTGGGCGCGCCGAGGAACAACCAAGCCGCTGCTGGCATTCGCGGGGCACACGGATGTGGTGCCGACCGGCCCGGTCGAGCAATGGCACAGCGACCCGTTCCAACCCACCATCCGTGACGGCATGCTCTATGGCCGCGGTGCCGCCGACATGAAGACGTCCATTGCGGCTTTCGTGGTGGCTGTCGAAGAGTTTCTAGCGAAGAACCCGGATCATCCCGGTTCCATCGGTCTGCTGATCACCTCGGACGAAGAAGGCGTTGCCGTCGATGGCACGGTCAAGGTGGTTGAAGCACTGCAAGCCAGAAACGAGCTGATCGATTACTGCATCGTCGGCGAACCGACCTCCAACAAGGTCGTCGGCGACATGATCAAGAACGGTCGTCGCGGCTCGCTGTCCGGCAAGCTGATCATCAAGGGCGTTCAAGGCCACATCGCCTACCCGCACCTGGTCAAGAACCCCATCCATCTGGTGGCACCGGCCGTTGCTGATCTCGCCGCCATCGAGTGGGATCAGGGCAACGAATACTTCCCGCCGACCTCGTGGCAGATTTCCAATTTCAACAGCGGCACCGGCGCCACCAACGTCGTGCCTGGGCATGCAGAAATCCTGTTCAACTTCCGTTTTTCCACCGCCAGCACCGAGCAGGGCCTGAAGGATCGCGTACATGCGGTACTCGACCAGCACGGCCTGGAATACGACCTGGAATGGGAGTTTTCCGGCAAGCCTTACCTCACCCCCAAAGGCACGCTGGTGGAAGCCATTTCGGAAGCCATCGAGCAGGCCTATGGCGTTACCCCCGAACTCTCGACCTCGGGCGGCACCTCGGATGGCCGTTTCATTGCGGACATTTGCCCGCAGCTGATCGAATTCGGTCCGCTCAACGCGACCATCCACAAGATCAACGAATGCGTAGGCGTGGCAGATATCGATCCGCTCAAGGACACCTATCGCATCACTCTGGAAAAACTGCTGAAATGAGCCTGACCCCGCGCGCCTCCGAAGAACTGTTCACCCTGCGCGACTGGCTGCGCTTTGCCGTCAGCCGCTTCGAACAATCCGGCATCTTCTTTGGCCATGGCACGCTGAACAGCTACGATGAAGCGGTATGGCTGATCATGGCAGCGCTGCACCTGCCGCAGGACACACTGGACAATTTTCTGGACGCCAGACTGACCGAATCCGAACGCAAGCACCTCGCCCACCTGATCAACAGGCGCATCACGGAACGCATCCCCACGGCCTATCTGGTACGCGAAGCCTGGCTGGGCGACTTCAAGTTCTATGTAGACGAACGCGTCATCGTCCCGCGTTCTTTCATCGCCGAGCTGCTGCGCGAACAACTGATGCCGTGGATTGAAAATCCGGATGAAGTCGTCAGCGTCGCCGACATCTGCACCGGCAGCGGCTGCCTCGCCATCCTTGCCGCACACGCCTTCCCCAACGCCGACGTCGACGCCATCGACATCTCTGACGATGCGTTGGCCGTGGCCCGCAGAAATATCAGCGACTACGGCCTAGATGAACATGTCGCCCCGATCAAATCCGACATGCTGTCTGCATTGGCTGGCAAACGTTACGACATCATTCTCAGCAACCCGCCTTACGTCGACGCCCCTTCGATGGAAACCCTGCCGCAGGAATACCGTCAAGAACCCGGCCTGGCGTTGGCCAGCGGCGATGACGGACTGGACCACACGCACACCCTGCTGCGGGAAACAGCCGAGCATCTCAATCCTGGCGGCCTGCTGATCGTGGAGATCGGCCATAATCGCGAGGTTCTGGAAGCCACCTACCCAGAGCTGCCCTTCACTTGGCTGGAAGTCAGCGCAGGCGATCAGTTCGTTTTCCTGCTTACCCGCGAGCAACTGCCCTAAACCTTCCGCGTCGATCCACAGGTTTTCAAGTAAGACAATTTAACCTTTTGACATTAATTAGGCAGCTAATTACATTTCAAAGGAAGCTGTATGACAACATCCATGCACACCACCATTGCCGCCCTGAATAGCAACCGGAACCTGACTTTCAATCGCGGCGACGCAGCCGCTCTGGCCAATTTGTACGCGGCAGATGCTACGCTCTCGCCGGGTAACGGCCAGGCTCCGATTGGTCGTGCAGATATCGAGAAACTGTTCCAGAGCTTCATCGATGGCACCGTGCATCAACACAGGATCGACATCGTCACCGCCAACGGCAATGACCAGTTCATGACGCAGGTAGCCAAATGGAATGCGCATGGTGCAGCGCAGGACAGCAACACATCGTCATTTGGCGGCATCCTGATGAACACCTTCCCAAAGGACAACGACGGGCAATGGCGCGTCAGCGCGCATACTGGAACATGGCCGGTTAATACCGACGGCTGAAGGAGAACCGTATGCCATTCGTGACCATTTCGATCCTGAAAGACAAGTCTACGGATTACATCCAGGCCGTGGCAGACGGCATCAATGCTGCGGTGATCGAAACCATAGAATTTCCTAACGACGATCGTTATCAGGTAATCCACCAGCTGGATCCAGCGTGCTTGCCGTTGCAACACACGCGAGGGCGACCAGGTCATGATGCACCTGGTGATTCGCGCCGGACGCTCGAACAAGTCCAAGCAGGCGTTTTACAAGAAAGTTGTGGAGAATCTGGCCAGAAATCCGGGCATACCGCCGAAAAACGTGCTGATCACGATCACAGAAAACCACGATATCGACTGGTCGTTCAGGGACGGCATCGCTCAGTTTGTGGTCTAGAGCATCCGACTGCACCTGCGCTTGCAGGCACAGTCAGAAGTAAGACTACCCGCCGCGTCCGCGGTTGCGATCGCTACGCTTCTGCTGTGTCGGGGGATTCATGGCGTCGCCACGCACGCGTCGTTTCGCTGCCGGTGCGGAACGTGATGGCGTCTTTGGCTTGCTTGCAGGCGACAGCGGGGTTCGTGTCGAAGGTTTCCGTTCTTTCGGTGTGAACGTTTTTCCCAGGCTTTCCCGTTCCTTGGGCGTGCGCTGGGGCGAGCGCGGGACTGCCAGCCCTGCCCACTCAAGCAAACCAGCCACGTCCTTCGGCGGCAGTTCCAGCATCTGGCCGCGTTTGAGGCGTGCCGGAAGATTGACCGGGCCGAAACGTATGCGCATCAGGCGGCTCACCATCAGGCCCAGCGCCTCGAACAATCGACGAACTTCCCGGTTGCGGCCTTCCTTCAGCATCACCTCATACCAGTGATTGGCGCCCTCACCGCCCCGGTCTTGAATCTTATCGAACTGGGCCATGCCATCGTCCAGTTCAACGCCCTGCGTCAGCTGCAGCATCTGGGCATCAGTCAGTTCACCCATCAGGCGCACGGCGTATTCGCGCTCGACTTCATACCGGGGATGCATAAAGTGATTGGCCAGCTCACCCGAGGTGGTAAAAATCAGCAGGCCAGAAGTATTGATGTCCAGACGGCCGATGGCCACCCAGCGCCCGCTGCGCACATGCGGCAGCTTGTCGAATACGGTCGCTCGTTTCTCTGGGTCATCTTGGCTAACGATCTCGCCTTCCGGCTTGTGATAAAGCAGCACGCGCGGCAACTCGGCCTCGTAAGCCAGATGCAGAATACGGCTATCTAGCCTGACCACATCGCCGGGCACCACGCCCGCGCCGACCTGCGCGACCTCGCCATTGACTGTAATGCGGCCGCTGGCGATCAGTTCTTCCATGTCGCGGCGCGAACCGAGGCCGGCCAACGCCAGCAACTTGTGCAGGCGCTGCGGCGGCGCATCCGGATTGGCTGCTCGCGTCGGACGAGCAGTGGGTGTTCTCTTGAATGGTCTTGCCATGGCTTACTCCAGATTCTTATAGGTCCAGCGGTATTTCGTGTTGCGGAAAACGTTCCAGCGGCGGCAACTCCTCTAGCGAACGCAAATTCAGGTCATCCAGAAACGTTCTGGTCGTGGCAAAAAGCGAAGGTCTGCCCGGTACTTCACGGTGGCCCACCACATCGATCCAGCCACGTTCCTGCAAGGTTTTTATTGTGTTGGGATTCACCGCAACACCACGGATTTCTTCGATGTCGCCACGCGTCACCGGTTGTCGATAAGCAATAATCGCCAGCGTCTCCAGCACGGCGCGTGAATAGCGTTGCATGCGCTCTGGATTCAGCCGGGCCAGGTAGGTCGCATATTCGGCACGTGCCTGAAACCGCCAACCACTGGCCACTTGGGTCAATTCCAGCGTACGACCGTTCCAGTCGGACCTCAACTCATCCAGCAGCATGCGCAGCGTGGCTCGCTCCATGCGCTCCTCGAACAACCTAGTCAGATCATCCAGCGACAGCGGCTCATGACTGGTCAGCAACGCCGCCTCCAGTACGTTCTTCAGATGCTGGATATCGGCAGCCATGGCTAGTTCAACGCGCCAGCCTGCACGTAAATCGGCGAAAAAGCCTGCTGTTGCGTCAAGCGCACTAGGCCCTCACGCGCCAACTCCAGGATCGCAAGAAAACACACCACCAGCTTGGGCAAGCCATCACGCACATCAAACAGATGGATGAATTCCATCAACGGCTCGTCACGTAGATTGCGCAAGATCATGCTCATGTGTTCACGCACCGAGAGCTCTTCGCGACTGACCTTGTGATGCTCATACTGGCTGGCGCGCCTGAGCACGTCCTGCCAGGCGGCGAACAACTCTTCCATACTCACGCTCGGCGCCTGCTGCTGTGTAATGTGCTCATAGTAGGCCTGCGCCACCATCAGTTCACGTCCTACCTGCGGCAGTACATCCAGTTGCTGCGCAGCCAGTTTCATGGTCTCGTATTCCAGCAAGCGGCGCACCAGTTCGGCACGCGGGTCCTCTTCCTGTTCGATTTCCTCAGGTTTGGGCAGCAGCATGCGCGACTTGATCTCAATCAGCATGGCCGACATCAGCAAGTAATCCGAAGCCAGCTCCAGGTTGCGCGTGTGCATTTTATCCACGTACGCCATGTATTGACGGGTCAGGTCTGCCATGGGGATATCGAGGATATCCAGGTTATGCTTGCGGATCAGGTACAGCAGCAGGTCCAGCGGGCCTTCAAACGTCTCCAGATAGACCTCCAGCGCGTCCGGCGGGATATAGAGATCCTGTGGCAATTCTGCTAGGAGCTCTCCATGGATGCGGGCGCTGGGGGTGGGGAGCATCAACTGTAGGACAAACCCATCGCTTCGCGGACGTCACGCATGGTTTCGCGCGCCAGTTTGCGGGCCTTTTCGCAGCCGTCGGAAACGATATTCTTCACCAGCGTTGGGTCTTCGGCATACTGGGCGGCACGTTCCTGTATCGGCTTAAGTTCTGCCAGCACGGCATCAATCACCGGTTGTTTGCATTCGATGCAGCCTATAGCGGCGCCCTTGCAGCCGGTCTGCACCCATTCGCGCTTCTGCGCATCCGAGTAGATCTCGTGCAACTGCCACACGGGGCACTTGGCCGGATCACCCGGGTCGGTGCGACGAATACGCGCCGGATCGGTCGGCATGGTGCGAATCTTCTTGGAAATGGTATCCGGGTCTTCGCGCAGCGAAATGGTGTTGTTGTAGGACTTGGACATTTTCTGCCCATCCAGCCCTGGCATACGCGAGGCGGGCGTCAGCACCGCTTCGGGTTCGACCAGGATCATCTTGCCGCCGCCTTCGAGGAAGCCCAGCAAGCGTTCACGGTCGCCGAGTGACAGGCCTTGTTGCTCGTGGATCAGGGCGCGTGCCGCTTCCAGCGCATCGTCATCGCCACCTTCCTGATAGCGGGTCCGCAGCTCTTCATACAGCGCGCCCTTCTTGTTGCCCAGCTTCTTGATCGCCGCTTCGGCCTTCTCTTCAAAGCCAGGCTCACGGCCATAGATGTGGTTGAAGCGACGCGCAATTTCACGCGTGAATTCGATGTGCGGCACTTGGTCTTCACCCACTGGCACCTGCGTGGCACGGTAAATCAGGATGTCGGCGCTTTGCAGCAGCGGGTAACCGAGGAAGCCATATGTCGACAGATCCTTGCTGGAAAGCTTTTCCTGCTGGTCCTTGTAGGTCGGCACACGTTCTAGCCAGCCCAGCGGCGTGATCATGGAGAGCAGCGTATGCAACTCTGCGTGTTCCGGCACCTTAGACTGAATGAACACCGTCGCGCTGGCAGGATCAACGCCGGCGGCAAGCCAGTCGATGACCATTTCCCATACGCTTTCCTCGATCACCTGCGGGGTGTCGTAATGGGTGGTCAGGGCATGCCAATCGGCCACGAAGAAGAAGCACTCATGCTCGTGCTGCAACTTGGTCCAGTTCTTGAGGACACCGTGATAGTGTCCCAAATGCAGGTTGCCGGTGGGCCTCATGCCCGATAAAACGCGCTCTACAGCCATGTTTCAGAACCTCAGAAAAAAATCCACGAAATCAGATTGAAAACCGCCATGATGAACGGCCACAAAATTGCGCCCAGTATATGCGTAAACATCAAAACAATCAGGATGATGAATCCGTACGGCTCTATCTTGCTGAAGCGCCAGGCCCAGGGATTGGGTAGCAGGCTGACGGCGATGCGCCCGCCGTCCAGGGGCGGCAAGGGCAGCAGATTTAGCACCATCAGCACGGTGTTGATCATGATGCCGGCGGCACCCATCAACGCCAGCGGCAGCGCAATGTACTGCGGCATCAGCACCGACAGCTTGATCGCCAGCGCCCACAACAGCGCCATCACCAGATTGGAACCGGGACCGGCGGCAGCCACCCATAGCATGTCGCGCTTGGGGTGCCGCAGACGGCCAAAATTGACCGGCACCGGCTTGGCCCATCCGAACAGAATGCCGCCCACCAGCAAGGTTAGGCCAGGAATCAAAAGCGTGCCGACCGGGTCGATATGTCGGATCGGGTTCAGGCTGATGCGTCCGGCCGCCGCTGCGGTCATGTCACCAAAATGGCGGGCCGCATAGCCGTGCGCCGCTTCGTGCACGGTAATGGCAAAGATGACGGGCAGTACGTAAATCGATACGCGCTGTATTGCGTCCAGTGCCGACAAGGCCTGCAACAAATCAAAAAGCATCGTTATTCATCCAGTCCAAAGGGGGTGGGGTCGCCCTTGCCGCGGCGCGTCAGCACCGGCGTTTCCCCGGTCAGATCGATCACCGTGGTCGGAAGAATATCGCAGGCGCCGGCATCGATCACCAGATCGACCTGACGCTCCAGCCGCTCCCGAATTTCCCAGGCCTGATTCATCGGTTCGTCTTCACCTGGCAGCGACAGCGTCATGCTCAGCAGAGGTTCGTTCAGTTCTTCCAGCAGCGCCAGCGTCACGGCATGATCCGGCACGCGCAACCCAATCGTGGAACGCTTGGGATGCTGCAGGCGGCGCGGCACCTCGCGACTGGCCTGCAAAATAAAGGTGTAGCTGCCCGGCGTGTTGGCCTTGAGCAATCGAAACTGGCTGTTGTCGACTTTGGCATAGGTCGCAATCTCCGCCAAGTTGCGGCACACCAGGGTGAAATGATGGCTGTCATCCACACCGCGAATGGCGCGTATGCGTTCCTGCGCCGTCTTGTCGCCGAGATGGCAACCCAGCGCATAGCTGGAATCCGTCGGGTAGGCGATGACGCCGCCATCGCGGATGATCTCGGCCGCCTGCGCAATCAAGCGCTGCTGCGGGTTGTCAGGATGGATGGAAAAATATTGGGACATGATGTGTGGTCTAGCCTAGTGTAGCTTGGTGAGTTCAGGCCAGTCGTGCCAAACCGGCACGCAGCCATGTGGCAGTTCTGGCAGGCGGCCCATATCGGTATAGGTCTGCCCCGGGCCGTGGTAATCAGAGCCGGTAGACGACAACAAATCGAATTGATGCGCCAGCCGCGCAAAATGCGGCACCATTTCAGGCGTATGGCTGCCGGTGACCACTTCAATTCCCTTGCCACCCAGCTCACGGAATTCGTGCAACAACGTCAGCATATTTGTTTTTCCCAAATCATAACGGCCTGGATGCGCCAGCACGGCGATACCGCCGCTGCCGATGATCCAGCCCAGCGCATCTTCGAGGGTTGCCCAATGATGCTCGAAATAGCCGGGCTTGCCCTTCACCAGATATTTCTTGAATACCGCCCCGACATCCTTGGCATGGCCCTGTTCGACCAAAAAACGGGCGAAATGCGAGCGACTGATAATGCCACGCTTGGCGTGCTGATAGGCACCCTCCAGACTACCGGTGATGCCGATCTGGTCAAGGCCGGCCGCCATGCCTTTCGCTCGCTCGTGCCGGCCTTCACGGATCTGGCGCAGCCCTTCGACCAGCGGGGCATGGTCAGTGGCAACTTTCAGGCCGACCACATGCAGCGTACGCCGCTTCCACGTCACCGAAATTTCAACGCCGTTGATGAACTGCATCGCCAATGCCGCAGCCGTTGCAGCGCCCTCTTCCAGCCCGGCCAGATCGTCGTGGTCGGTCAGCGCAAGCATGCGGATGCCACGCTCGGAAGCATGGCGCACCAGTTCTTCTGGCGTCAGTGTGCCATCCGAAACGGCAGAGTGGCTATGAAGGTCGATCAGGGAGGGCATCAAGGGCAGTCGGGAAAGAAACAGCGGTTTTCTTGTGAGGCAGGTCAAATCATAGCAAAATAGCCGCCTGACCGAAACTTTTACCGCAATTTCACCTCTATAAGCGCACGATGAAATTTCTATTCGACCTATTCCCCGTCATCCTGTTTTTCGTGACGTTCAAATTTCTGGGCATTTATGCCGCGACCACGGCCGCCATCGTGGCGACACTGGGGCAGATCGCCTGGGTTAAACTCCGTCACGGCAAGGTCGACGGCATGCTGATCGCCAGCGGCATGATCGTGGTGGTCTTCGGCGGCGCAACCCTGCTGCTGCACGACGAGACCTTCATCAAATGGAAGCCGACGGTCCTGTACTGGCTGTTTGCCATGGTGCTGTTCGGTGGAGAAGTATTCTGGCACAAGAACCTCATTCGCAGCATGATGGGCCAGCAGATCAACATGCCTGACCATCTCTGGCGTGCGCTCAATCATGCTTGGGCTGCTTTCTTCGCGGTGCTTGGCGGTGTGAATCTCTATGTCGCCTTTCACTATTCCACCGAGACCTGGGTCAATTTCAAGCTGTTCGGCACCACCGGTCTGATGCTGCTATTTGTCGTGCTGCAAAGCCTGCTGCTGTCGAAGTACATGGAAGAAAAGGAGTCCGATTGATGCTGTACGCCATTATCGGCGAGGACGTGCCGAACAGTCTGGAAAATCGCCTGGCCGCGCGCGCGCCACACATCGAACGGCTGAAACAACTCCAAGAAGAAGGTCGCCTGCTGCTGGCCGGCCCTTTCCCCGCCATCGACAGCACGGACCCCGGTCCGGCCGGCATGAGTGGCAGCCTAATCGTGGCCGAATTCGCCTCACTGGAAGATGCGACGCTATGGGCTCAGGCTGATGCCTATGTCACCGAGGGCGTGTTCCGCAACGTCACCGTCAAACCATTCCGCAAGACCCTGCCAGCCTGATGTCACTTGACGAACTGATCCGTACGCGCCTTGCCGAGTTGTCGCCCATGACGCTCGACATTCGTGACGACAGCGCCTTGCATGCCGGGCACGCCGGCAGCAGCGGTGGAGGGCATTTCACCCTCACCATCGTCAGTTCGCATTTTTCCGGCAAATCACGGATAATGCGCCATCGTGTTGTTTATCAATCACTTGAAGACCTTATCCCGTCCCGCATCCATGCGCTCAGCATCCGCGCCTATGCGCCGGACGAACTCTGATTTCTCTACTTTTGTACCTCAAGGAAATTTCATGACTTTCACGCAACGCACCCTTATAGCCCTGGCGATCGCCGGTCTGATGACCCCGGCCGCCTTCGCCGCCGACCCGGCCTCCGTCAACGGCAAGCCGATCAAGCAATCCCTGGTGGACTACATCCTGAAGGATGCACCTAAGGGCCAGGTTGACGACAACGCCAAGACCGCCGTCGTCAACAAGCTGATCAGCCAGGAGCTGCTGATTCAGGAAGCCCAGAAGGCTGGCATGGACAAGCGCGCCGACTACGTCACCAGCCACGAACTGATGACCCGCGAACTGCTGGTACGTACCTACCTGCAGGATTTCGTGAAAAAGAACCCGATCGACGAAGCTTCCATCAAGGCTGAATACGACAAGCTGAAGGCGCAGATGGGCGACAAGGAATACAACGCCCAGCATATTCTGGTGAAGACCGAGCAGGAAGCCAAGGACATCATCACCCGTCTCGACAAGGGCGAAGATTTCGGCAAGATCGCCAAGGAAAAATCCCAGGATCCAGGCTCCAAGGAAAAGAATGGCGATCTGGGCTGGTTCTCCCCTGCCGGCATGGTGAAGCCTTTCGCTGATGCCGTCATCGCGCTGCAAAAGGGCAAGTTCACCGCAGCACCGGTACAAAGCCAGTTCGGCTGGCACGTGATCAAGCTGAACGACACCCGCGCCAGCCAACCGCCAACCTACGAGAAGGTCAAGGACGGCATCCAGCAAGACCTGCAACAGCGTCAGCTGGGCAAACTGGTCAACGACCTGCGCGCCAAAGCCAAGATCGTGGACAACACTGCCAAGGCCAAGTAATCCGGCCCGTTGCATCCGCTACGGCCGCCTCAGGGTGGCCGTAGTACTTTAATGCCGATCCGTAGAGCTTGCATTGGTGCAGCATTCCGAGGAAGATAAGAACTATTATCAATTGGCAATCTGCCACCCATCATGCCGTCAAACGACCTCGCCAGCCTGAAACCAGGCGACCATGCCACCATCTGCAGCATCCATGCCGATGAAAGCCTGCATCACCGCCTGAGCGCGCTTGGATTCCGAGTCGGGAAACGCATCGAACTGATACGCCGCGCCCGTTTCTCCGGCCCCCTGCATGTACGTATCGGCAGCACCGACATCGTCATGCGCCAGACGGAAGCGCGCCGCATCCACATCACCCCCACCACTTCATGAAACGGGTCGCCTTACTGGGCATGCCGAATACCGGCAAGTCCACCCTGTTCAACCGCATCTCCGGAGCATCGGCACGCGTAGGCAACTGGCCCGGCATTACCGTCGACCTGATGAGCGCCAAGATTCTACTGGGCGGCCATATTGCAGAATTGATTGACCTGCCTGGAATCTATGATCTGCACGGGTTCTCAGATGACGAGCAGGTCGTGCGTCATTTCCTGGAAAACAACGAGATCGATCTCGTCCTGCTGGTGCTCAATACGTCGCAAATCGATCGCCAGCTGTCATTAGGGCTGCAAGTCAGGGACCTAGGCCTGCCCACCGTATTGATGCTGAACATGGCCGACGAAGCCCGCCGCAGCGGCATCACTGTCGACCAGCAGGCCATGACTGCGAAACTGGGCATGCCGGTCGCACTCATCAGCGCCAAATACGGCGATGGCTGCAAGGAATCCCTGCAGCTTGCCGCCGAAACGATGAATCGCATCGCACACCCGGCCCCCGAAGTGCTGCGCGAACAACTGCGGACGGACGACCGCATCGAGCACGAGATGGAGGAAATCGTCAGCGCCTCCGTGCAAATGCCCATGCAGATGACCGACCAACTAACAGCCAGACTGGACCGCATCGTCTTGCACCCCTGGCTAGGCTTGCCGCTGTTCTTCGCCGCACTGTTCATCCTGTTCGAGTTCATCTTCACTGCGGGCAAGCCGCTGCAGGATGGCATTGCCTGGATTCTGGGCTATATCCGCGGCGGACTGCTGGAACCTTGGCTGGCTACCGTACCGCCCTGGCTGCACGGCTTGCTACTGGACGGCATCTACAACGGCGTCGGCACCGTAGCAGCCTTCGTGCCACTCATTGTCCTGTTTTTCCTGGTGATGACCATGGTGGAAGACAGCGGCTACCTTTCACGTGCAGCCTACCTGACCGATGCATTGATGGCCAAAATGGGCATGGATGGACGCAGTTTCGTCATGTTGCTGATGGGCTTTGGCTGCAACGTCCCCGCACTCATGGGCACACGCGTCATGCGTTCGCGCCCGCTGCGCCTGCTGACCATGCTGGTGATTCCGTTCTCGCTCTGTTCGGCGCGTTTGCAGGTCTTCGTCTTCATGGCAGCCGCCCTGTTTACGCCGCAACAGGCCCCGTTTGTCCTGTTCGCGCTTTACCTAATGAGCTTCGCCGCCACCTTTGTCACGGCGATGATCTTCAAAGGGCAATACCATAGCAACGAACCCTTCATCCTCGAATTGCCTCCCTACCGCTTTCCCACCCCGCGTCAGATCGCCCTGCGCGGCTGGCTGGAGGTCAGCCACTTCCTGCGCCGCGCGACCAAGTTTATCGTGGCTGGCGTCGTGCTGGTCTGGGCGCTGACCAATTTTCCCAGCGATGTGCCGCCAGCCAGCGCCTATACCTTTGCCGGCATGATTGGCAACGCGCTGTCGCCCGTACTTTCCCCCATCGGCATTGACGGCAAACTCGCCATTGCCCTGATTTTCGGCTTTGTAGCCAAGGAAATCGTGATCGGTTCGCTTGCAGTGATTTACGGCCTGTCAGGTGACCCACTGGTCCAGCTGATGGCGCAAAAGCTCGACTGGGTGCAAGGCATGAGCTTCATGCTGTTCACGCTGATCTATACCCCTTGCCTGTCGACCATTGCCACGCTGCGATCCGAATCAAGAAGCAACGCCTTCATGTGGTTCTCCATTGCCTGGTCATTGCTGCTGGCATGGGCCGTCAGTTTCGTGTTCTACCAGGGGGCCAGAGCCCTCGGTTACTAGGGTGAGCACCCCCATCGTGCTATCATTGCGCGATTTTTAACTCGCACATTCCTATGTTCAACAAACTGGTCATCATCGGCGTCGGCCTCATCGGCGGCTCGGTCGCACTGGCGGCTCGCCGTGCAGGGCTGGCACAACACATCGTCGGCGCCGGCCGCCCCGGCGAAACCCTGGATGACGCGCTCAAGCTGGGCGTCATCGATGCGGCCGCCTCTCCTGCCGATGCCGTCAAAGACGCTGATCTTGTTCTGCTCGCCATCCCGGTCGGCCAAATGCCGGAAGTCATGGCCAGCATTGCCCCCCATTTACCTGCGCATGCCATCGTCACCGACGCCGGCAGCACCAAGGGCGACGTCATCGCTGCCGCGCGCGCCAACATGGGCCTGCGACTGCCGCGCTTCGTCCCGGCACACCCCATTGCCGGGGCAGAAAAAAGTGGCGTACAGGCGGCCAAGGTCGAGTTGTTCGACAACAAGAATGTCGTCCTGACGCCGCTGCCTGAGAATGATGCGGATGCCGTCACGAAATCCGAAGCCTTCTGGCGGGGTTGCGGAGCAAACGTCACCGCGATGACTCAGGAAACCCATGACCAGATTTTTGCCGCTATCAGCCACCTACCCCATGTGCTGGCCTTCGCGCTGGTCGAAGAAATCGCCCGCCGTCCCAACGCTGACCAGCTGTTCGGATTTGCCGCCGGCGGTTTCCGCGATTTTTCCCGCATTGCCGGCAGTTCGCCAGAAATGTGGCGCGACATCTGCCTGGCCAACCACGATGCCATGCTGAACGAGTTGGACGCTTACATCCAGCGCCTCGCCAGCATCCGTCAGCTGATCGACACCAACGACGGCAAGCAGCTCGCCAATGTATTCGACCACGCTCGCACCGCGCGTACAGCGTGGGCCGAAAAATTCCAATCGAACAAATAACCCAGAATCGCATATTCCATGGAAACACTCGCTCTTACCCCCGCTACCCGTGCCGCCGGCACGGTTAAGCTGCCCGGCTCCAAAAGCATTTCCAATCGCACCCTGCTGCTGGCAGCCCTTGCTGAAGGCACGACACATATCCGCGACCTGCTGGCCTCGGACGACACCGCCCGCATGCTGGACGCGCTGAAAATCCTCGGCGTCCCCCTGGAACAAACGGCAGCAGACGACTGGAAAATCACGGGCATGGCCGGGGCATTCAAGGCCAAGGAAGCCGATCTGTTTCTGGGCAACGCCGGCACCGCATTTCGCCCATTGACCGCAGCACTGGCACTCTCTGGCGGCCACTACAAGCTCTCCGGCGTGCCACGCATGCACGAGCGTCCGATTGGCGACCTGGTGGACGCCCTGCGCCAGGCCGGCGCCGACATCCGCTACGGCGGCAACGAAGGCTACCCCCCGCTGAAAATCTTTCCGGCGGCCATCACCAGCGACAAGGTCAGCGTCAAAGGCAACGTTTCAAGCCAGTTCCTGACCGCCCTGCTGATGGCGCTGCCGCTTTCTGGTCGCCAGACCCGCATTGAAGTAATCGGCGACCTGATCTCGAAACCGTATATCGAAATCACGCTCAACCTGATGGCGCGCTTCGGCGTCGAAGTGCAGCGCGAAGGCTGGCAGGCGTTCATCATCCCTGCCAACAGCCATTACGTCAGCCCCGGCGAACTGTGGGTCGAGGGTGATGCCTCATCCGCATCCTATTTCCTCGCCGCAGGGGCGATAGGTGCCGGCCCGGTGCGTGTCGAAGGCATCGGCAACCGCAGCATCCAAGGCGATGTACGCTTTGCCGAAGCCCTGGAACTGATGGGTGCGACCATCACCCGTGGCGACCACTGGATCGAAGCCCGTGGCAACGGCAAGCTGAAAGCCATCGACCTCGACTGCAACCACATTCCGGACGCTGCCATGACGCTGGCTATCGCCGCACTGTATGCCGACGGCACGACCACTCTGCGCAATATCGCCAGCTGGCGCGTCAAGGAAACCGACCGCATCGCCGCCATGGCCACCGAATTGCGAAAGGTCGGCGCCTCCGTCGAGGAAGGCGCGGATTACATCCGCGTCACCCCTGCCTCGGCACTGGTCCCCAATGCCGCCATTGACACCTATGACGACCACCGCATGGCCATGTGCTTCTCGCTGGTCTCGCTGGGCGGCGTACCGGTCACGATCAACGACCCCAAGTGCGTGGCCAAGACCTTTCCGGACTACTTCGAACGTTTTGGGACAATCGTCGAATGAGTAGCATCCCTGTCATCGCAATCGATGGCCCTTCCGCCTCCGGCAAAGGCACGGTAGCGCAGCGAGTAGCCCGGCAACTGGGGTTTCACTACCTGGACTCCGGTGCGCTTTACCGCATCGTGGCACTGGCCGCTAAATTACGCAGCATCTCTTGGCAGGATGAATCCGCCCTTGCTGCATTGACACCGACACTGGACATTCGTTTTGAAAACAACCAGATTCTGTTGAATGGCAACGATGTCAGCGAGGCCGTACGCACGGAAGAGATCAGCCGCGGCGCATCTGAAGTCGCCGTGCACCCGGCGCTGCGCCGCGCGCTGGTAGACCTGCAGCGCAGTTTCCGCAAGACGCCGGGATTGGTCGCAGATGGACGCGACATGGCATCGGTCATATTCACGGATGCACAGACCAAAATATTTTTGACCGCCAGTGCAGAAGTGCGCGCCGAACGCCGCTATAAGCAGTTGATGGAAAAAGGAAACCATGCTAATCTTGCAAGCATATTGCAAGAACTGCAATTGCGCGATGAACGTGACCGTCAGCGTGCGGTGGCGCCGTTACAGCAATGCGAGGGTGCAATGCTGCTCGATACGGATCATCTGACCATCGAACGGGCAGTACAGTTGGTGCTGGATCAGTTCAGCGTCGACACCGAGTAATAGTTTTCACAAGTAGTCGTTTTCAAAGCGCCATGAATCGCCAGATTCGTGGTTTTTTTAATCAACCCCGCCGCCTGGTGGGAATTTTGTTAGGTACTTATTAATGTCCGCAACCTCAGAAAGTTTTGCCGCCCTATTCGAAGAAAGCCTGGCGCGCCAGGAAATGCGTTCGGGCGAAGTGATCACCGCTGAAGTCGTTTCTGTAGACAACGATTTCGTCGTCGTCAACGCCGGCCTCAAGTCCGAAAGTATCATTCCGACTGCTGAATTCCGCAACGACAAGGGCGAGCTCGAAGTTGCCGTTGGCGATTTCGTCAAGGTCGCGATCGAATCCCTGGAAGATGGCTTCGGTTCCACCAAGCTTTCGCGCGAAAAGGCCAAGCGCCTCGCTGCGTGGCTGGATCTGGAAGAAGCCATGAACGAAGGCCGCATCATCAAGGGCGTGATCAATGGTCGCGTCAAGGGCGGTCTGACGGTCATGGTCAACGGCATCCGTGCTTTCCTGCCGGGTTCGCTGGTCGACACCCGTCCGGTCAAGGACACCACCCCATACGAATTCAAGGAATGGGATTTCAAGGTTATCAAGCTGGATCGCAAGCGTAACAACGTAGTGGTTTCCCGCCGCGCTGTCATGGAAGCTTCCATGGGTGCAGATCGCGAAGCCCTGCTGGCCAACCTGAAGGAAGGCGCAGTCATCAAGGGTATCGTCAAGAACATCACCGACTACGGTGCGTTCGTTGACCTCGGCGGCATCGACGGCCTGCTGCACATTACCGACCTGGCATGGCGCCGCGTCAAGCACCCATCCGAAGTACTGACCGTAGGCGAAGAAGTTGAAGCCAAGATCCTGAAGTTCGATCAAGAGAAGAACCGCGTTTCTTTGGGCATCAAGCAACTGGGCGACGACCCATGGGTTGCACTGTCCCGCCGTTACCCAGCCAGCACCCGACTGTTCGGCAAGGTAACCAACCTGACCGACTACGGTGCGTTCGTTGAAATCGAACCAGGCATCGAAGGCCTAGTCCACGTTTCCGAAATGGACTGGACCAACAAGAACGTGCATCCGGCCAAGATCGTCCAACTGGGCGACGAAGTCGAAGTCATGATCCTCGAAATCGACGAAGACCGTCGCCGTCTGTCCTTGGGCATGAAGCAGTGCAAGTCCAACCCATGGGACGACTTCGCTGCCAGCCACAAGCGTGGCGACAAGGTCAGCGGTCAGATCAAGTCCATCACCGACTTCGGCGTGTTCATCGGCTTGGCTGGCGGCATCGACGGCCTGATCCACCTGTCCGACCTGTCCTGGAGCCAGACTGGCGAAGAAGCCATTCGCAACTTCAAGAAGGGTGACGAAGTTGAAGCCCTAGTGCTGGCGATCGACGTTGAGAAGGAGCGCATCTCCCTCGGCGTGAAGCAACTGGACAACGATCCGTTCAACGCCTACACCACCACCCATGACAAGAACAGCCTGGTCAAGGGTACCGTGAAGAGCTTGGATGCCAAGGGCGCCGTGATTACGCTGGATGGCGAAGTTGAAGGCTACCTGCGCGCTTCCGAAGTTTCCCGCGAGAAGGTGGAAGACATTCGCAGCCACCTGAAGGAAGGCGACGAAGTTGAGGCCAAGATCATCAACATCGATCGCAAGAACCGCAGCATCAACCTGTCGATCAAGGCCAAGGATATGGCTGACGAAGCTGATGCCGTGTCCAAGTACAGCAACGACAGTGGCAACGCCGGCACGACCAGCCTGGGCGCCTTGCTCAAGGCCAAGCTCGACGGTAAAAACAACGAGTAAAGCGTGAGCGCCATGACCAAATCGGAGCTGATTGCCAAGCTCGCAGGTCGCTTCCCGCAGCTCGTCGTCAAAGACGCCGAGCTGTCGGTCAAGGCGATACTCGATGCCATGGCTGACAAGCTGGCTACCGGCGAACGTATCGAAATCAGAGGGTTCGGCAGTTTCAGTTTGAACTACCGCCCTCCTCGGCTCGGCCGCAATCCAAAGACTGGCGCCAAGGTGCAGGTACCTGAGAAGTATGTACCGCACTTCAAAGCCGGCAAGGAACTGCGTGAACGGGTAGATTTCGAAGACTAAACCGGTCTGGTACACAACCCAAGGCGGCGGAATGAAAATTCCGCCGCTTTTTTATTGCACGGCGCCATGAAGTTATGATGCCCACCTCTTAATTTCGGTAAAATCACGCAATGCGCTATTTTTATGCAGCTCTGGGTTTTCTCCTTTTCCTGGTCACACTTGGCTTCGCTCTCAAGAACGCCGAGCCTGTCACCCTGCACTACTATCTGGGTTTCGCCTGGCAGGCCCCGCTTTCGCTGACGCTGCTCATCGCCTTTTGTGCGGGCGTAGTCGCCGGACTAGCCGCCTGCTTCTCGCTGCTGATTACGCAGCGTCGCCGCCTGATCGGCATGCAGCAAGAGCTGAGCAAACTGCACACCAGACAGGACTAGCCCGCCTTTATGATCGAATTTGAATACTGGTGGCTGCTGGTCCTCCCCCTGTTTTTCATGCTGGGATGGATGGCTGCTCGGGTTGACATGAACCAACTGCTGTCTGAATCCAGCGCACTGCCTGCCGCCTACTTCAAAGGCCTGAATTTCCTGATCAAGGAGCAGCACGACAAAGCCATCGAAGCCTTCATCGAGGCGGTCAAATCCAACACGGAATCGCTAGAATTGCACTTCGCGCTCGGCAGCCTGTTCCGGCGTCGCGGCGAAGTTGATCGCGCGATCCATCTGCACCAGAACCTGCTGGAGCGCCCCCAACTTTCCGAATTGCAGAAAACCGCCATCATGGTGGAACTGGCGCAGGATTTCCTCAAGGCAGGACTGTTCGATCGTGCCGAGTCGCTGTTCCGCGCACTCTGCGATGCCCCCAGCTACCAGCAACCCGCGTTGCGCGCCTTGCTGGACATCTACATTCGTGAACGCGAATGGCAACAGGCCATTGAAACCGCAAGGGAACTCGAACTGCTTTCTGGCGTCCCCTTCCATAAGGAAATCGCCGAATTCCATTGCGAACTGGCTGCCACACACCCCGAGCAGGCCGACCAGCACTTGGCATCGGCCCTGCAAGCCAATCCGTTCTGCATCCGTGCCAACATTGTGCTGGGTGACAATGCAATTGCCTCCGGGCAGCATGAGTTGGCAATCGCAGCGTGGAAGCGCATTGAACATCAAAAGCCGCAATACCTCGGCTTGATCGCAGCGCGCCTGCTGCAGAGCTATCAGGCGCTTGGCCGGCCCGACGAAGGCCTGGCACTACTCAAATCATGGGTCGGCAAGCATAATCTGCCCGCCGTGCTCAATGTGGTCTACGAAGCAACTCTCGCCAACGATGGCCCTGCCGCGGCGGCAGAACTCGCCCGCGCGGAGTTATCCAAGCGCCCCAGCCTGAACATCCTCGACCGCCTGCTGCAAGCACTAGAACCCGCGCAAAATGGCCTGAGCGCAGATGTCCCGCTGATGAAAAACACCGTGCGCTACTTTCTTGGCAACAGCCGCAGTTACTGCTGCGACCAATGTGGCTTCAAGGCCCGCCAATATTACTGGCAGTGCCCGGGTTGCAATGGCTGGGAAACCTTTCCTCCGGAACCGAAAGAACAACCGCTCAGATGATAGATCCGAAAATAATCGTCGCCCTGGACTACGCAGATGCCGCGCCCGCACTGGCATTGGTGAAGCGCCTGGATCCATCGCTCTGCCGCCTCAAGGTAGGCAAGGAACTCTTTACCGCAGAAGGCCCGCGTTTCGTCGAACAACTGGTACGCAAAGACTTCGGCGTTTTTCTCGATCTCAAATTCCACGACATTCCCAACACCACCGCCAAGGCCTGCGCCGCAGCCGCCAGACTCGGGGTCTGGATGATCAACGTCCATGCATCGGGCGGACGCAACATGATGCTGGCCGCGCGTGAAGCCATCGATCAATCTCCGCACGCGCCTTTGCTGATCGCCGTCACCGTACTGACCAGCATGGATGAACCCGCACTGCACGAAGTCGGCGTCGCCGATGCGCTACAACAGCAAGTGCTGCGCCTCGCCAGGCTAACCCAGGAATGCGCCTTGGATGGCGTCGTCTGCTCGGCGCAAGAAGCCCCCATCCTCCGGCCATCGCTGGGCCAGGATTTCTGCCTGGTAACCCCGGGCATCCGGCCGGCCACCTCCGGCAGCGATGACCAGTCACGCGTCGTAACGCCTGCAGATGCGCTGAGTCAAGGTTCTAGCTATCTGGTAATCGGCCGTCCGATCACCAAGGCGTCCGATCCTCTGGCGGCATTGCACGCCATACACCAGGAAATTTCTGCCCTTCGTTAATTGTACGACTCAGTAGGATTCGTCCAAGCCGAATAGCACATGACGTGCTGTTAGTAATACCCGGGGCATCTGCCGGCTTTCACAAACCTGATGAGGGGGAGTTTCATGAAGAAATTGCTACTCATACTGGTCGCCTGCTTCGCATCTGCCATCAATGCCTATGCTGCAGTCAACATCAACACGGCCTCCCGGCTGAGCTGGAATCCATCATAGGCATCGGTCCGGCGAAATCCAAGGCGATTATTGATTACCGCACCAGGAACAGCACTTTCAAGACCGTGGATGACCTGGACAACGTCAAGGGCTTTTTTGGCAAGAAATCCATAGACAAGATGCGCAGCAATATCTCACTCAGTGGCGCAACTACAGTTGCAGCGAAGGTAGCCACCACGCCAGCCAATGTAGATGACAAGGCTACCACCAAGGCAACTGCAGAGAAAAAGAAAGTGGCCCAAAGCAGCTGACGAAGCCAAGAAAACTGACAAGAAATAATTGATATTTGTCACACAACAAAAAAGCCCCGATTCGGGGTTTTTTTGTCTGTGCCTGCTGGCTACTTCACACGCATACCTGGCAGCGCGCCGCTATCCGGACTCAGAATGAATGGACCACCGCGCTCATCACTTGCAGCCAGCACCATCCCTTCGGACAGGCCGAACTTCATCTTGCGCGGCGCCAGATTGGCCACCATGACAGTCAGGCGCCCCTTGAGCGACTCTGGTTCGTAAGCCGACTTGATCCCAGCGAAGACCTGACGTGGCTTGTCCTCACCGATATCCAGCGTCAACTTCAGCAGCTTTTCAGCTCCCTCGACATGCTCGGCATTTGCGATGCGCGCGATACGCAGATCCACTTTAGTGAAGTCGTCGATGGAAATGAACGACTCCCAATCCTTCTCGGCCGCAGCAGCTTCAGTCTTCGCTTCATTCTGCTGATGACTCGCATGACGCTGCTCTGAGTGTGCTTGAGGGGCCGGCTGCAAGCTTTCCTTGTTGGCCTCGACCATGGCTTCGACAAATTTTTGATCCAGCCGAGTAATCAGGTGCTCGTAGGCGTTGATCTGATGCCCGCTTTCAAAGGAGGCCTCCACCGAGGTCCAAGCAAGCGCTGGAACATTAAGGAATGTCTCGATCTTTTCTGCCAAGCCTGGCAGCACCGGCTTGAGATAGATGGTGAGCAGACGGAACATTTCCATGGCGCTAGAGCAATCGAGATGCAGTTTCGCCTTGGCCTCATCGCCCTCCTGCTTCGCAGTAACCCAAGGGGCCGCCGCAGCGACATCGGCGTTGACGAGGTCTGCCAGACGCATGATTTCCCGCAATGCACGACTGTAATCGCGCTTCTCATAGGACTCAGCAATCGCCGGTGCCGCATGCTTCAGTTGGGCTATCAGCGGATGCGCGACGTTCAATAGCTTGCCGTCAAAACGCTTGGCAAGGAATCCAGCTGTCCGGCTGGCAATGTTGATGTACTTGCCGACCAAGTCGGAATTCACGCGTGCCACAAAATCTTCCAGATTCAGATCGATATCTTCCATCGAGCCGTTGAGCTTGGCCGCATAGTAATAACGCAGGTATTCCGGATTCTTGACCTGTTCCAGATAGCTACGGGCGGTGATGAAGGTCCCGCGAGACTTGGACATCTTTTCACCATTCACGGTGAGGAAGCCATGCGCGTAGATGCTGGTCGGCGTACGGTAACCACTGTTCTCTAGCATGGCCGGCCAGAACAGCGCGTGGAAATACAGGATATCCTTGCCGATGAAATGATACAGCTCGGTGTCGGAGCCCTGTTTCCAGTACTCGTCGAAATTCAGGCCCTGGCGCGCGCAGAGATTCTTGAAGCTGGCCATGTATCCGACCGGGGCGTCCAGCCAGACGTAGAAATACTTGCCAGGCGCATCCGGGATCTCGAAGCCGAAATACGGCGCATCACGCGAGATATCCCAATCCGAGAGACCGGAAGCAAACCACTCGCCCATCTTGTTGGCCGCTTCTTCCTGCAAGGTGCCGGAACGCGTCCAGGCTTGCAGGAACTCAGCGCACTCGGAAAGCTTGAAGAAGTAATGTTCGGTTTCCTTGCGCACTGGTGCCGCACCAGAAACGGCCGAGAACGGGTTGATCAATTCTGTCGGGCTATAGGTCGCACCGCACACTTCGCAGGAATCGCCATACTGGTCCTTGGCATGGCACTTGGGGCACTCACCCTTGATGAAGCGGTCCGGCAGAAACATGTTCTTGACCGGATCGTAATACTGCTCGATGGTGCGCGTTGCAATCTTGCCGTTGCCGCGCAGCGCCTTGTAGATATTGGTCGCCAAGTCACGATTTTCATCGGAGTTGGTCGTATAGTAATTGTCGAACGCCACCAGAAATTCGCGGAAATCCGCGCTATGTTCGCCATGCACCCGGGCAATCAGCGCCTCGGGGGAGATGCCCTCTTTCTCGGCGCGCAGCATGATCGGGGTGCCGTGCGTATCGTCCGCGCACACATAATGCACCTCATTCCCTTGCATTTTCTGAAAGCGTACCCAGATATCGGTCTGGATGTACTCAACCAGATGGCCAAGATGGATGCTGCCATTGGCATAAGGCAGTGCTGAGGTTACAAGGATTTTTCGAGTCATGGAGGTGTGGGATTCAATGCGCGTAAAAGAATGCCATTTTAGCAAATGACGCGCACCAGCACATGCGATAAAATCACATACTTGATCTTATTAGTCAGGAATTATCTTTTCATGTCGCTTTCAGAACCACAGATCCAGACCGCGCTCAAGGAAATCACCGATCCCAACACTGGCAAGGACTTCATCTCGGCCAAGTCGGCGCGCAACATCCGCATCGATGGCAACAACGTCGCGCTCGATATCGTGCTGGGCTACCCATGCAATTCCGTGGCCGCCGACATTCAGGCGCTGGTGGTCGACAAACTCAAGACGCTGCCAGGGATCGGCAGCGTTTTCGTCAATGTCACCAGCAAAATTGTGGCCCACACCGTGCAGCGTGGGGTCCAACTCCTGCCCAAGGTCAAGAACATTATCGCCGTTGCCTCCGGCAAGGGCGGCGTCGGCAAATCGACCACGGCCGTGAACCTAGCACTGGCACTGGCAGCCGAAGGCGCCAGCGTCGGGATCCTGGATGCTGACATTTACGGCCCCTCCCAACCACAGATGCTGGGCATCAACGCCCGCCCTGAAAGTGCTGACGGCAAAAGCATGGAACCCCTGGAACGTCACGGCATCCAGGCAATGTCCATCGGCTTTCTCATTGATACCGATACGCCCATGGTTTGGCGCGGCCCCATGGTGACTGGCGCGCTGGAGCAACTGCTGCGCGAGACCAACTGGCGCGACCTGGATTACCTGGTCATAGACCTGCCGCCCGGCACCGGCGACATCCAGTTGACGCTGTCGCAAAAAGTCCCGGTAACCGGTGCGATCATCGTCACCACACCGCAGGACATCGCCCTGCTGGATGCCCGCAAGGGACTGAAGATGTTCGAAAAAGTCGGCATTCCCATTGTCGGGCTGGTCGAAAACATGAGCACGCATATCTGCTCGAAATGTGGCCACGAAGAACATATCTTCGGCACGGGCGGCGGCGTCCAGATGTGCAGGGATTTCGACGTGGAACTCCTGGGCTCGTTGCCGCTGGATATCCGTATCCGCGAACAGGCCGATGGCGGCATGCCGACCGTGGCGGCCGAACCTGACAGCAAGATTGCAGACATTTACAAGAGCATCGCCCGCCGCACCGCCGTCAAGCTCTCGGAAATGGGGCTGGACCACAGCAGCAAGTTCCCCAATATCGTGATTCAGAACACCTGAGTCTGCTGGGGCTCGCACGATGTTCACGCGCTTGCGGCATCGCCTGCAGTGGCTGGCTACCCTGCAGTTTCTAACCCAGAGAATGCGCATGCTGGTGGCCGTTATCGCGACACTTGCACTGCTCGGCTACGGTTGCCTGTGGCTCATAATAGCCACGTACGCCCGCAGTGCACTGGCCCATCCACCCGAGCGCAAATCCGATGCCGCCTTGATCCTGGGTGCGCGTGCCTACCTGCACGGCGCGCCCAACCCCTGTCTGGTAGGGCGTGTCGAAGCCGGACTCGAACTGGCACGACAAGGGCTGGTTTCTACCCTGGTGATGTCTGGCGGCGGCGATCGTGAAGATGGCCGAATAGAAGCCGAAACCATGCGCCAGATCGCGGTGGATCGCAGATTCAAGGGACGTATTCTGCTGGAAACGCAATCCCGCTCGACACAGGAAAACTTCAGCCTTTCACGTCCGCTGCTGCAATCCAGCGGGATATCCAGCGTGATCGTGGTCACCGAGCCTTACCACCTGTGGCGCGCACAACGACTAGTGCAGGCCAGCGCCTTTGGAACGGCCTTCGACGTCAGCTTCAAGGCGGCGCCCAGCCAGTGCTGGCAAACCTGGGGAATGTTCTACAAAGGCTCCCTGCGCGAACCGCTGGCCATCATCAACAACTATGTCAAAGGCTACCTGAACGCCTCGGATTAAATCGATGTGCTGCGTCAGGCCATGACCGGATGCAGCGGGCATCAAGATGGTGTCCTGCCGGGCAGCGATGCGCTAAAATAGCGCTCTTTGCTTACGGCCAACGGCCGACCATGGGTCGAATAATGAATACCCCGCACCAACCTGCTACCGATGATGTCCGTATCAAGGAAATCAAGGAACTCGTCCCACCTTCACGCATCCTGGGGGAATTGACGGCCAGCGCCTATACATCGGACAACATCGTCTCGACCCGCAACGAAATCCATCGCATTCTGCACGGCGCCGATGACCGCCTGCTGGTCATCATCGGCCCCTGCTCCATCCACAGCCCAGACGCTGCGCTGGAATACGCTAAAAAGCTGCTTGAGCAGCGCAAGCGTCTGTCCGCCGACCTGCTGATCGTCATGCGGGTGTATTTCGAAAAACCGCGCACCACCGTGGGTTGGAAAGGCCTGATCAACGACCCGCACCTGGATGGCAGCTTCGCCATCAATGAAGGCCTGCGCCTAGCACGACGCATCCTGCTGGACATCAATGAACTCGGCATGCCGGCTGGGGCTGAATTCCTCGACGTGATCACGCCGCAATATACGGCCGACCTCGTTTCCTGGGGGGCTATCGGCGCACGCACCACCGAAAGCCAGATCCACCGCGAACTGGCCTCTGGCTTATCTTGCCCGGTCGGGTTCAAGAACGGCACGGACGGCAACATTCGTATTGCCGTCGAAGCGATCAAAGCTGCGGCCAGCGGACACCATTTCCTGTCGGTGACCAAGGCCGGCCATACCGCCATCGTATCCACCTCCGGCAACGAAGACTGTCATGTCATCCTGCGCGGAGGCAAACAACCCAACTACGATGCAGCCAACGTCGATGCCGCATGCAGCGAACTCGGCAGCGCCGGCCTCGCGCCGCGCGTCATGGTCGATTGCTCGCACGCCAACAGCCGCAAGAACTACAAGTTGCAGATGGAAGTGGCGCGCGATGTCGCCAGCCAGATGGCCGCTGGCGACCAGCGCATTTTCGGCGTCATGGTGGAATCACACCTGAACGAAGGTCGCCAGGATCTCGAAAGCGGCTGCACGCTGGAATACGGCAAATCCATTACCGATGCTTGCCTGGGATGGGACGACAGCCTAAACCTGCTGGAAACCCTGGCCGAAGGCGTGCGTGCGCGTCGCAAAGCCACCGAGCAGGAATCCGAGGACTAATCTCTCGGTATCGCCGAGATTTCACACAAAAACACTGGCATGCGTCTTATAATGCCCCCTCATTTTCAGTCACTTAGATAAGAAACTCTTAACGACGATGAGCATCAAATCTGACAAATGGATACGCCGCATGGCGGAACAACATGGCATGATAGAACCGTTCGAGCCCCAACAGGTCAAGCAGGTCAATGGCCAGAAGGTGGTTTCTTACGGTACGTCGAGCTACGGTTACGACATTCGCTGTTCCAGCGAATTCAAGCTGTTTACCAACCTGAACAGCACCATCGTCGATCCCAAGAATTTCGACCCGAATTCGTTTGTGGAAGTCGATGCCGACTACTGCATCATTCCGCCCAATTCCTTCGCACTGGCACGCACTGTGGAATACTTCCGCATTCCGCGCAATGTCCTGACAGTATGCCTTGGTAAATCGACCTACGCCCGCTGCGGCATCATTGTGAACGTCACCCCGTTCGAACCGGAATGGGAAGGCTATGTCACGCTAGAATTCAGCAACACGACACCGCTACCAGCGAAGATCTACGCCAACGAAGGTTGCGCACAAGTGCTGTTCTTCGAAGCAGACGAAGACGACGTGTGCGAGACCTCCTACAAGGATCGTGGCGGCAAATACCAGGGGCAGCACGGCGTCACGCTGCCAAAAATTTAAGCTTATTAAACCAAGAAACACGCTGAGGGCACTGGGCATTGCAGAGAAAACTCTGTGATCTCCGTGCCCTCAGCACTTAGTCGCTTCTGGAGATTTCCATGAAATTCCGTTTCCCTATCATCATCATCGACGAAGACTTCCGCTCCGAGAACGCCTCCGGCCTCGGCATCCGCGTACTGGCCAAGGCCATTGAAGAAGAAGGCTACGAAGTACTGGGAGTAACCAGCTACGGCGACCTGACTTCATTTGCGCAACAGCAAAGCCGCGCATCGGCGTTCATTCTCTCGATCGACGACGAAGAGTTTGTCGGCGAATCGGAAACCGCACTGGCGACCCTGCGCAAGTTCGTGGAAGAAATTCGCTACCGTAACGAGGAAATCCCTATTTTCCTGCATGGTGAAACACGCACCTCGCGCCACATCCCCAACGATGTGCTGCGCGAACTGCACGGTTTCATTCACATGAATGAAGACACGCCGGAATTCGTGGCGCGCTACATCGTGCGTGAAGCACGCACCTATCTCGATTCCCTGGCACCACCGTTTTTCCGCGCCCTCACCCACTATGCCGCGGACGGTTCCTACTCCTGGCACTGCCCCGGCCACTCAGGTGGTGTGGCTTTCCTGAAATCCCCCGTTGGCCAGATGTTCCACCAGTTCTTCGGTGAAAACATGCTACGAGCAGACGTCTGCAATGCCGTGGATGAACTGGGACAACTGCTGGACCACACCGGCCCGGTTGCCGCTTCAGAACGCAACGCAGCGCGCATTTTCCACTCGGACCACCTGTATTTCGTGACCAACGGCACGTCGACGTCCAACAAGATCGTCTGGCATTCGACGGTCGCGCCGGATGACATCGTGGTGGTAGACCGCAACTGCCACAAGTCCGTGCTGCACTCCATCATCATGACGGGTGCGATTCCGGTTTTCCTGATGCCGACTCGCAACCACTTCGGCATTATCGGTCCGATTCCCAGGGAGGAATTCGAGTTCGAGAACATCCAGAAAAAGATCGCCCGCAATCCATTCGCCAAGGACAAGAACGCCAAGCCGCGCGTCCTGACCATCACCCAATCCACTTACGACGGCGTGATCTACAACGTCGAAGAGATCAAGGAAATGCTGGACGGCAAGATCGACACCCTGCACTTCGATGAAGCCTGGCTGCCGCATGCAGCGTTCCATGACTTCTACGGCGATTACCACGCCATTGGCGCCGACCGTCCGCGCTGCAAGGAGTCCATGGTGTTCTCCACGCAGTCCACGCACAAGATGCTGGCAGGCCTGTCGCAGGCCTCGCAGATCCTGGTGCAGGATGCGGAAAACAACAAGCTCGACCGCGATGTGTTCAACGAAGCCTATCTGATGCACACCTCGACCAGCCCGCAATACTCCATCATCGCGTCGTGCGATGTGGCTGCGGCCATGATGGAGCCACCGGGCGGCACTGCACTGGTCGAAGAATCCATTGCCGAGGCACTGGATTTCCGTCGCGCCATGCGCAAGGTAGACGAAGAATGGGGCGCCGACTGGTGGTTCAAGGTCTGGGGCCCAGACGACCTGTCCGAAGAAGGCATCGAAGAGCGTGAAGCCTGGATGCTCAAGACCAAGGCCCGCTGGCACGGTTTCGGCAAAGTGGCCAAGGGCTTCAACATGCTGGACCCGATCAAGGCCACAATCATCACCCCAGGACTAGACGTCGACGGTGATTTCTCGGAAGAATTCGGCATTCCGGCAGCCATTGTCACCAAATACCTGGCTGAGCATGGCGTGATCGTGGAAAAAACCGGCCTCTATTCGTTCTTCATCATGTTCACCATCGGCATCACCAAGGGCCGCTGGAACACCATGGTGGCCGCCCTGCAGCAGTTCAAGGATGACTACGACAAGAACCAGCCCTGCTGGAAGGTTCTGCCGGATTTCGTCGCCAAGCACCCCCGTTACGAGCGCATCGGCCTGAAAGAGCTTTGCACGCAGATCCACGAAGTCTACAAAACCAACGATGTGGCACGCCTCACGACCGAGATGTACCTGTCGGAAATGGCCCCGGCCATGAAGCCTTCAGACGCCTTTGCCAAGATGGCGCACAAAGAGATCGATCGCGTGGAAATCGACGCACTGGAGGGCCGTGTCACTGCAGTGCTGCTGACCCCCTATCCGCCCGGCATTCCGCTGCTCATTCCAGGAGAGTGCTTCAACCTAACTATCGTCAACTATCTCAAGTTTGCGCGGGAATTCAATACACGCTTCCCCGGATTCGAGACTGACGTGCATGGCCTGGTAAAGGGTGAAAACGGCAAGTACTACGTGGACTGCGTCTCCTAGGCAACGCGGTGCATCACGGCATCAGCTGATCGTGTCAGATTTTCACACGTCACTGGCTAAATTCGCAGTGCTCGCTGTACTGGCAACGCGTTGTTGCATAGTGCATGCCGATGAGCTCACGGCAGAATCGGCATGCGACGCCCTCACTGCCAGGCTAGCCAATACGTTGAAAGCCTCGATCCCAGATGTGGGCATTGATGAGTACAGAAACAATTCGGAAGACCTGGCGGTTATTTCTGAGCTTCACAGTGACAGCCACAGCTATATTGGCGGCATCACAACAGCAAGCCCGCTCGTGGAATACGAAGTCGAACCGAATCTCGCGTTATTGCCTGGCAAACAAGGTGTCTGTGCACGGCCATCCATATCGGTGGTGATGGGGTACAGCGCAATCAGCGTGCTGATGAACATCGAGATCCCGCGTAACAGCTGCCTGTATAACTCAGTATTCGCGCATGAAATGCATCACGTTGATATTTACCGCCACTATATCAACCGCAACCTGGATACTTTCAAAAGCAGCGTTGACGCAAAATTCAATGGCAAATCCTACCTGTTCAACTCGATTTTCGAGGCAAAACAGTACACCGAAATTCTCGGCCAGGTTTTTGCGCAACACCTGAAAGAGAAATTCATGTCCGAGGTCAATGCTGAACAAAAAGCCCTGGACACGCAAACTGAATACGCCAGAATTCAGCTGGAGTGCTCATCCCCGAGAGCACATCCGTTCTAACCACCCGATTTGCACGTCATTCATGCGCGTGCGGTTGACTCGCATAGAAAAATCCCCTTGAACAAAACATTCAAGGGGATTTTTGTGATCCGACAACGGCACAACGACTATGGCAATACGCCGCCTTGCTGCGATTACTTGGCCATAAACTGGTTATTAGTGATATGGCAGGCTGTGCAATCCTGTGGGTCAGCGTCATTTTTACGGAGCGAACCAGCATATCTCGCATTGATATGGGTATAGATGCGCAGCGGAATCCAGCGTTGCGTGTAATGGCAAGTCCCGCACTCCTTGTTGGTCACAAAGTGACTGGGCAGCTTTGATTCGATATCCGGATTCATCGGGGCATGACAGGATGAACACGGGGTGTCTTGAATGTTTTCGTGAATTTCAGCAGGTCTGGGCGTTTCCACCTTTTGCTCTGGAACATCCACAGGACCAACATCCACCGACCGACCTGCGGCGTTCACAGGCATCGCCAGAAACGAAAAGTTCATCACCATGAACGCCAGTAGTAACGTTTTTTTCATGTCAAACCTCCTAAAGACTCAGGATTAATGGGCACTCGTCAATCGCCGTGCTTCCTTGATACTGCCTTGTGCCTCTTTTGTCGTTTCGGCATCGAGGTTAGGCGTCTTCAATATTTTCTCCCAGTTCTCGATCGCCTTGTCATAATTTTTCGCGTTGAATTCCTGCGTTGCACTCAGCATCAGCACCTTCACGTTCGTCGGATCGATCTTGAGCGCATGTTCGATCAAGTCTGTCGCTTTTTTGTCGAATTTTCCGCCATTCACCATGGCAAGGGCATCGGCATAGTCCGCCATCAAACGCGCGTCATTGGGTAACAGTGCTGTGGCTTTTTCAAAAGCTGGCAGAGATTCCTTGTGCTTCTTGAGTTCCACATAAGTTCTGGCCAACAGCGCCCATCCGTCGGCATTGTCTGGCTGATTCTTGAGTTTCTCTGCCAAACGTGTCGCCAGCAGGCCCAGATCCATATTCATGCTCGTTGCGGAATGGCCGTTCATTCCTGCAGACATGGCGGGCATGCCGCTTGGGGCAGGTGTTACGGGCGTTGTCATTCCAAATTTCTGGTAGAGCAGGATGGATACGACAGGCAACATGAGAATGATGCCGCCGAGTACCAAAGGCGTACGGCTCTGCCCTGGTTTTACGATAGGGACAACCACCATGGCCAAGGCAAAAACCGTCATCATTCCTACTAAAATCCACAACATCATGCTTCTTCTCCCTCTCCGATATCTTCGTCCAGCACTGCATTTCTACGGCGCAGACTGCTCCATAAACCCGTCAAACCGGCCAGCAACAATGCAAGCGGCCCTACCCACAACAAAATAGTCCCTGTCCTCACAGGCGGACGATAACGTACAAAATCGCCATACCGCGCCACCAGGTAGTCGGTAATTTCCTTATCCGTCATGCCTTTAACAATCTGCTCCCGAATTTCACGGCGCAGGTCCTCTGCCAAGGGCGCACTGGAATCCGCCAAGGTCTGGTTCTGACATACAAGACATCTCAGCTCAGTGGAAAGCGCCTTCAACCTTGCTTCTACGGCAGGATCATCGCCCAAGGGGCGTGCCTCGGCCCACGCCAATAATGGCAGCAACAGGCTCAACAAAATGATGGTCCGGAATTTCATTACAAGCCTTTCACGAGCGGCATGATTTTTTCGCGCAAAGCCTCTTCCGTAATCGGCCCAATCTGTTTGTAGCGTATGATCCCGGCCTTATCGATCACGTAGGTTTCAGGGACGCCATAAACCCCGTAATCGATACCGACCCGACCATCCGCATCTGTCGCCACGACGGAATAAGGGTTCCCCCCTTCAGATAGCACTGCTTGTCCCTCGGGATCTGTATCCTTATAGTCCAATCCGACCAACGGCACTTCACCGCGCCTGGACATTTCCACCAGAAGTGGATGCTCTTCTCGGCATGCGCTACACCAGGAAGCCCAGACGTTCAACAACCAGACCTTGCCCAGCATGTCGTCTGTCGTAACAAACTCCGATGGATTGCCCAATTTTGGCAAATGGAACTTTGGTGCCGGCTTATTGACGAGTGGCGAAGGCACCTCTCTAGGATCAAGTTTGAGGCCAACTGCAAAAAAACCCAGCAACACCACTAACACAGCCAGGGGAAACAGGAATTTGAGCATGGGTTTCATACTTGCCCTTCCGCTGCGTCACCACGCACTTTTCGGCGGTAGCGCGGGTCCAGCAAGGCCAGGAACCCGCCTGCCGCCATCAGCAGGCATCCGGCCCAAATCCACTGCACAAACGGCTTGATGTAAATTCTGACCGCCCACGCCTGATCGCTCAAAGGCTCGCCAAGCGACACATAGAGGTCATTCACAAGACCCGCAGAAATCGCGGCTTCGGTCATTGGGGAGTTTTGCACCACGTATATCCGCTTTTCCGGCTCAAGCACGGTCACGGGACTACCGTGGCGCGTAACGCTAAAATGACCGACGGCAGACGTGTAATTGGCGCCGACTTCCTGGCGCATCTCGTCGAAACGGAATGCGTAGCCCCCTACTTCCGCAACATCTCCCGGCGCCATGCGGAGATCCTGCTCGACCTCATAGCCCTTCACCAAGGTCACACCGACAATAAATACCGCCACCCCGATATGTGCGACGATCATTCCCAGATACGCACGCGACATATGGATAAGGTGTGAAGCCAGTCCTTCTGTACGCCGCTTCAGGCGATCCCGCAGACTGATCAGTGCCGTCGTAAATATCCACAAGGAGCCGAGCAAGCCCACGGACACCAAAGGACGCCAATGCCCCATCATCACCGGGATCAGCACGGCCATCAGGACACTGGCAACAAAAGCCCACTTTAGCTTAGCCAAGAGCTCTTTCAGGTCAGAGTTCTTCCACCGCGCAAATATCGCCAAGCCCATGAGAAAGATGGCTGGCATAACCACCGGGACAAAGACCGTGTCAAAGTATGGAGGACCAACAGAAATCTTGCCCATGCCGAGCGCATCCACAAACAAGGGGTAGAGCGTCCCCAGCATGACGGAGCCCGCCGCAGCCACCATGATGACGTTGTTGGTCAGTAGAAAGGACTCGCGCGAAACCATGCCAAACTTGCCACCCAATCCGACACGCGGCGCTCTGATCGCAAACAGGATCAAGGCTCCGCCGATCACCAGCATCAGCAGACACAGGATGAACAGACCGCGCCTAGGATCCGTTGCAAACGCATGCACCGAGGTCAACACACCCGAACGCACCAGGAATGTCCCCAGAAGTGACAATGAGAAGGCGATGATCGCAAGCAATACCGTCCACAGTTTGAATGCATCACGTTTTTCAGTTACCGCCAGCGAATGGATGAGTGCAGTCCCCACCAGCCATGGCATGAACGATGCGTTCTCCACAGCATCCCAGAACCACCATCCACCCCAGCCAAGTTCGTAGTAAGCCCACTTGCTGCCAAACGCGATGCCTACGGTAAGGAACATCCAGGCCACGGTCGTCCAGGGACGTGTCCAGCGCGCCCACTCAGGGGTCAATTCGCCGCCCAGCAACGCCGCAATCGCAAAACCGAAAGCGACGGAGAAACCCACATAACCCATGTAGAGCACGGGGGGGTGGAACACCATGCCTGGATCCTGCAATAGGGGATTCAGGTCGCGTCCATCCAGCACTGCCGGAATTAGACGTTCAAAAGGATTGGACGTAAACAAAATGAAGGTTAGGAATCCTATCGTTACCAGACCCATCGTCCCAATCAGCCTGGCCCTGAACACTTGTGGCAGGTTTCGACTGAAGATGGTGACCGCAAAAGTCCATAAGGCCAGCGTCATTGTCCACAGCAGCATGGAGCCCTCATGCCCGCCCCAGATCGCGGCTAAGCGGTACTGCAATGGAAGCGCAGAGTTGGAGTTAGAGGCCACGTACAAGACGGAGAAATCGTTTGCGTAAAACGAATATCCCAGGCACAGAAAAGCGATGCCGGTAAACAGGAATTGTCCGACCGCTGCTGACGTTCCCGCCCCCATGAATACAACATTGCCGCGTGCAGCGCCTGTCAATGAAAAGCCCGACTGCGCAAACGCCAGTAGAAGGGCAAGAATAAGTGCGTAATTTCCCAAATCAGGAATCATGATTTACTTTCCGGCAAGACCAATGTTTTTCCAGTTTTTTCATTCAGCTTTCCAGCCTTCTTCAAGGCCTCGGCGGCCTCTGGTGGCATATAGTTTTCGTCATGCTTGGCTAGGACAGAGTCGGCACGAAACATCCCGCTGTTGTCCAGTTTCCCTTGCGCAACCACACCTTTACCTTCTTTGAACAAATCGGGAAGAATACCCGCGTAGATCACCTCAATATTCTTGACCGTATCCGTGACAACGAAATGAATCTCAAGGTTGTCCTGGCTACGCTTCAGGCTCCCTGTTTGCACCAGCCCACCAATACGAAAGCTGACATTTCTTGGCGCTTCGCCATTCGCCACTTGAGTCGGCGTGAAGAAAAACACCAGATTGCTTCTAAAGGCATTAAGTACCAGCGACACGGCAATCCCGATCGCCAGAACTCCCACCAACACAAATGCCAATCTTTTATGACGCGGTTTCATGCCTGCCCTTCACTTGTCAATCCTTTTGCACGTTTGCGCAGCAGAACCAGTTCCAGCGTAAAACATATAAAGGTGAGGCCGAATGAAGTCCATACATAGAACCCATACCCCCCCATCGATAGAAAATCCTGTAATCCGTTCCAGTGCATCTCCATCACTCCATTTGACTTATCCATGCCTGTTGGCGTTCACGCTCGCGAATGATACATCTCAGCCTGACAAAGGAGACCGCGATGGAATAGGCCCAGAAGCTCAATGCCATCAACAGCATGCCAAGCAACATCGTTTTTGCCATAGACGGTGCATTGGTCAGGCTGATGGACGCCCCTTGATGCAAGGTATTCCACCAAATCACGGAAAAATAGATGATGGGGACATTCACAACTCCCACCAAGGAAAACAAGGCACACGCACGATCAGCCCTTCTGTCGTCATCGATCGCCGCGCGCAGCGCCATGTAGCCGATATATAAAAACAAGAGAATGAGTTCGGAGGTCAATCGCGCATCCCACACCCACCAAGCCCCCCACATGGGTTTACCCCACATCGAGCCGGTCACCAATGACAAAAAAGTAAACATGGCACCGGTTGGCGCAAGCGCTTGACTGAGCATGAATGAGAGGCGCGCATTCAGCGCAAGGCCAACGGCACTCCAGCACGCAATCACGACAAAAATCAGCATCGACATCCAGGCTGCAGGCACATGTACGAAAATAATCCGATACGCTTCCCCCTGCTGAAAGTCGGTCGGTGCAACAAAAAAACCGATATAAAGCCCCAGCAGCAGCAAGATTGCAAACAGCGCAAACATCCAGGGAACCAATCGACCGGCCAGCGGGTAAAACGTTTGTGGTGACGCGTATTTAAACCAGTTGATACTCAATCGTTACTCCATGGAGATATAAAGTGCTTTTGATGTCACGTAGGGAATAAACACGACTCCCATCACCAGCAGCGCACCCAACAAGGACAACGCCCCCTGTGGATCCATACCGACGGCACTCGTAGTCACCGCCCCTGAACCGAAAATCAATACAGGGATATACAAGGGCAACACCATGACCGCGACCAGCACATGCGCCCCCCTGACGCCCAGCGTCAGCGCGGCACCTACACCGCCTATCATACTCAGCAATGGCGTGCCCAATAGCAATGAAATCATCAGCACACCCAACTCATCCGGCCGGAGAGAAAACTGCAGCCCCAGCAAGGGAGACATCAGCAAAAGGGGAAAGCAAGATGTAAGCCAATGGCTCAATAATTTAACCAACACGATTAATGGCAGCGGCACGGGAATCAACAACAACTGCTCCAACGTACCATCAGCATAACCATCGTTAAACAGTCGTCCCAGCGACAACATTGCCGCCAATAACGCAGCCACCCAGATCACACCGGGGCCGATCGATTTCAATAAATGGGGATCTGCACCTACACCCAGAGGAAACAAGCTCACCGCAACGATGAAGAAGAAGATGACAGCAAACACATCGGCCTGTTGCCGGAATGCCAGGGTGAGCTCCTGAATGAGCAGATACCACAGTGTACTCAAAACCCTCACCGTCCGAGCCCTATGCTGCGTACAAAACCATCTGCAACTTCAGGCGGCTGGTGGCTGGTTAAAATGATGGATCCGCCTGCGGTCAGATGCTCCTCCAACCGGTTGACCAACAGCGCAATCGCGTTGACGTCCAAAGCAGTAAATGGCTCATCCAGTATCCAGAGCGGTTTGTTACGCTGTATCCATAGCTTGGCAAGCACTAGACGACGGCGCTGTCCCTGCGAGAGAAACCGCGCAGGCAGATGCAGCCTTTCGCTCAATGAAACTTCCGATAGTATCTGCTGCAAAACCGCTTCTTCGACATCGACTCCGGAGAGCCTGATTGAAAAACGTAAATTCTCAAGGACAGTCAAACTGTCCTTGATCGCCGGATGGTGACCCAGATAAAGCACCTGATCCAGATAGACCTCTCTTGAATCTACGATATCCAGACCATTCCACAGCACGCACCCAAATTCCGGCCGACTCAGGCCAGACAGGATTCTAAGAAGAGACGTTTTCCCCGCGCCGTTCTCGCCCTCGATATGGAATAACTCCCCTGCACCGACGTTGAAGCTTACCCCTTTGAACAGAGGGCGTCCGCCCTTGATACAGGCGAGATTCTCTATCGACAGCATGTCGTCGTCATATCCCAACGGAATCCAACAAACATGAACTCGCGGAAGGTATCAGACTTGCTGGGCGTAGGTCCTGATTGATCACTGAAGGAATGGTCGATGCCAAACTGCGTTTCAAAATTGATACTGGGTTTCGGGCTATAGCTGAGGGTGACCTGTGGGCTATAGTGCCAGCTTGACGCACCGGTGTCCGTACTTGATTGCGAGAGTTGGAGTGCGGTGTTGACCTTCCAGTGTTCACGGAAGGTTGCAATGTTAAACAGGGACAAGCTCTCGCTGGTCGAGTGGGCGTCGGTATTGTAGCCAACATTGATCACGTTGGTATCCGTTTTAAAGATCAGGTTGTTTCCAACAAGATTCATATCGGCCCCGTAAGACATGCCTGACGCAGTTTGAGGCGGTACATTTTGCACCCCAAGCGCGACCAGTACCGGATCAACGGTGATACCGCTGGTCGACGTGGTACGGTTGGCGTGCACATCTCCGCCCAGCTGCCAGCGCTGACTCAACTGTTTGAAAGCACTAAATACGACGCTATCGGAGGTAGGTGCCAGATTCGTTGCAAATGAATAAATCTGGTTCGACGTCAGGAAATTACGCAAATCACTAACACGCACCACGCCAGGGACTGCCTGGAATGCAGCATCGGCGGTCAGGATAGGCGACTTGCGATGATCCAGATAGAAGTTCAGATTGATCTGATCGGCTGTCAGGTAATTTGCCTGCAACATCGCCATATTCACATCCGAATACAGCGTGTCATATTCCAGCATACCAAAAGCGGAGAAGGTGTTCTTGAAGTAGCGAAGCTCGGTCCCGACCGCGCGGCGCTCAACCAGTCCATCAGCCACCTGCTGATTGAAATAAACATTGCCACTGATGCTGCTGCCCTTGGGCGCAAATTCTAGCGCTCCGCCCCAGAACTTTCTGTCAGTCAGGACATGGTTATGGGTCCCGTTATCCGGCGCACCAAAGACACCGAAGATTTTCCATTCAGGATTAATGGTGTATCTGCCAGAGATCCCGTCGAAACGACTCAGCACCCCTTCTGACGTACCAGATTGACGGCCAATTCGCACGAAATACCCCAACTGGTTGTTGGTTTGCTCAAAATAGGCCGAATACACTGCGTTGCGATCACTGAAGCGTGAGCCCGTCGGGAAGTTGTGGATATCAATATCGCGGAAAACAATTTTGGTGTCACCCTGAGCCGTCCTGAAGCGACCCGTGACATCTGCGGAGGTCATGAGGGACGATTGATCAAGATTGTAGTGATCACCGGTGCCATCATGGTTATTCGTCCAGCTTTTACTGCCATAGTAGTATTGTGAAATACCACCGGTCACCGTGGTTTCATCTTTGATCTTGCGACCGGGCCTGGCATCAATCAGGTTACTTCTATCCTTCGAATTCTCGGCGGCGGCCATCAAGGTCGCCTTGTCTTTCGCCACAGCCGCTTCGAGAATTGCTGCACGATCCGACACGCGTTTGAACGCTTCACTCTGCGGGTAAAGCTTCAGAAATAACTTATATTCGGCTAGTGCTTTTTCACGCTCACCTGCGACCTCTCTGGCGCGACCGATCGATTCCTGAGCATCCTGAGAATAGTCGTTATTAGGAAGATTGAGCACGCGGTTAAACATTTCGATCGCCTTGTAGGCATCGCCGGCATCCAACGCCTTATGGGCTGCCTCAGAAAAACTCTTCGCTGATGCGGTGTCTGGTGGCTCAATATTGTTGAAGGCCGGCACAAGGGCCGCATCAGCATGTTCGCGCAAAGGCGCGGGAACTGTCACTTCAGCTGGTGTTGGCGCGATCGGAGCCGATGGCACTACCGGCGTAGGTGCCACGGATGCGGGTTGTGCCGCAGCAACAGCGACTGGCTTCTGAGAGCCCTCGGTTTTCTCGGCGTTTGCCGGGGCGGTGGTTTGCACTACCGTAACGGCAGCCTCCGACTTGGTCGGCTTGCTTGGCGCAGCCGCAACAGCTGTTGCGGCGTGTGCTGGAAGTGAAATGACCAGCCCGCGCGCGTCCGTACTCAAACTCACTTTTGGCTGAATAGGCGCCGAGAATTTTATCAGCAGGGTTTTGATAATCTCGATATTGCGCTTGCCATCGGCCACGCACATGCCGCTCCCAGCGCCTGCCGTAGTTTCCGGGAAGTAAATATCGAAGTACGGGACTTCCTTACTTGAAAGGCCAGGCTCATGGTGGGGCCGATTCACATACTCAGCCTCGCACGGATCCTTGATCATCAGTGAAACACGCAGGTCCTTGGCGTCAGAAGAAAGACTCTGATTGAGCAGTCGAACATCTACAGAAAAATCAATATGGATGTCATAGCGGTCACTGGCTTGGGCAAGACTGATGCCGTCCAGCACTTGCAATGATCTGCCAGGCGTCGAGTATTCAGCCAGCGCAAAACCATGGGGCAAGGCCAAGGAAAGGCCTAATCCTATTGCCGATAAGGCCCGAATTTTCATCGCTCGTGGACGCATATACATGTTCACCATATCTTGATGGTATCAAATATTACATTAACTTACATTAAAAGCAACAAGTTATGTTTGCATCTTAACCGACTCTATTAAGATTTCGCTTTGGCCGCACCGACGTAGCTCCAGTACCCCTAAAAGAGACTTGATTGACGGAGTCGATTGCAAACGACAAACACAGACTTGCGGTGAAACGGGTTTGCAACCTCATCGCAAACCCGTATGCGATTAACCAAAGGCCTAGACAACTCAATTACCCAGTGCAGATATCCTCGCCCGCACACTACCAGCTTGAGAACGCTGATCCATGACCGGTTGTTGTTTTCCCGCCAGGATTAGAGTCCGAGCCGGTGCCTGGCTTATGGCAATTATCACAGTCAGTGACTGGCGTGCCGGGCACTCCGGTGGCTGAACCGCTCGGCCAATATTTGCTTGCATCGTGCGTCACACCTTTCTTGGACATGTTGCCCATGTAGTTCGCCCCGGAAGCGTGGCATGCCGTACAAACGATGGCCGTACCCGCACCACCGTGTGAAGCCACCATCTTTTCCGTAGCCCATCCACTTGGAATGACCATGCTGCTATGGCATGAGGAACAGTCAGCCGCGACCACACCCGAACTCCAGTAGGGAATATGGTTGGTGATATAGGTCGTGCTTTGTGCGCCGCCCGCTGTCGTACCAAAGGTCGCATAGGGTGATGCGGCATTTTGCTTGTGACAGGTCGAGCATGGGTTGGTCGCAATACCGGTATGCGCAAAGGTATAGACATCCCAATTGCTGGTACTGGTATGGCAGGTATCGCAAGAAGCTGCCGTCACCGGGATATGCAGCGTCAACCCCTTGGCATTGCCGCCCTTGGCAGAAATCGTCGTCCCCGTCATGTACGTCGTATAACTGCCATAGGTGGTCACCCCATGGCAGGTTGCACACTTCGCGGTAACCGTAAGCCCGGTAGCCAGGTGATTCATCACGCCGCCACTGAAGGATCCATAGGAGGCCAGTGAGGCCTGATGGCAGGTGTCGCACGAAACACCGGTCACCGGGACGTGATTGGCTGCGTAGGCATTTGTGCCTGTTGCCTGCACCCCGTCATGGCACTGCTGGCAACGGCCCGCGACCGCTGGTGAAGCCGAAGCGTGATTGAAGCCTGCCCCCAGCCAGTTGGCGAAATTGCTGGTGTTGGTTGGTGTGTGGCATACATCGCACTGAGAACTGGTAGATACGTGTCCCGTTGGTTGACCGGTGGCATTAGTCCCGTTATGACAGGAGATGCAATTCGAGGTAATGGTGACCCCCGGAATGGATGCCGTGTGCGACAGGAACCCACCAGAGAACGAGGTAAACGCAGCCGTGGCGGCACTGGTATGGCAGTAGTCGCAATACGCCGCCCCATAAGGAATGTGCTTTGCAAACGATGTCGATCCCGTGGCAGTGGAACCGTTATGGCAGGTGTTGCAGTTGGACGCATGCGCGCCGACAGTAACACCCGTGTGTTTGTACACCGCCCCCAGCCAAGTACTGGTGCTGTGGCAAACGCCACAATCCTGCGTTCCGATCGCGATGTGCGCCGTTGGGTCATCGGCTGTGGACATCATGCCGCTCGGACCCGCTGAAGTCTTGTACTGCGCAGTCCCGTGACAAGTCGTACACGCCGCCGCTGTAGAACTGTGAACCATCAGCGTACCCGGACCCCACTTGGTATAGCCTGAGGTATTGGTATGGCAGACCTCACAGGAGGACGTGCCCGTCGGGATGTGATTGGCAAAACTCGTCGTCCCCAGAATCGTGCCATTCACGCTATAAGTTCCACTGTGGCAATTCGCACAACTACCCGCTGCCGCACTGTTGTTGGCGTGGTATTTGCCAGGCTGCCAACCCGTTGGGAAGGCGCCGGTAAAATTAACGGTTTTGTGACAAGTGTCGCATGAGCCTGTAGCCGGGATGTGCGGTGCCGGCATCCCGGCCGAAGCCATGCCATAGGCCTGCACCCCGTTATGGCAAGTCAGACACAGCCCAGTGGGGACTGGGCTGTGGGAGAAGGTGCCGCCTGCAAACGAGACAAAAGCCTTGGTCGACGCGCTCGTGTGGCAGGTATCGCAAGATGCCGCCGTCACAACGTGCCCGCTGAAATCCGAGGTACTCTGGGCACCGCTAGACTTGTAGGTCCCGTTATGGCAAGCCACACAACCGCCTGCCGCAACCGTGTTGTAGGCGTGATACTTGCCGCCTGCCCACGACGCATAGCTGATGGTGTTCGATGCCTTGTGACAGACATCGCAGCTGCCGGTCACTGTCATGTGCCCAGAGAATGAAGAAATCCCCTGCGCCAATGTGCCGTTATGGCAGGACTGGCAGTTTCCGGCGACTGCAGCCAAACCGGCAGCCGTATGGTTCATCGGCGCACCTGGTCCCCATGTCACCGTGGAGGTATGGCAGGCATCACACTTGGCAGAGCCAATCGCAACGTGGTTGGGGTGGCTCGTGGTCGTCAAGGCCCCTGAAGTTGCATACGTTGCTCCTGTGTGACAAGTATTGCAGGTCCCAGAACCCACGACGGATGATGCATAGGTCACGCCTGCATGGCTGCTGTGGTAGAGGCCACCAGTCCAATCCTTATACGCCTTGGTCGTAGTACTGACGTGACACGCATCACAAGACCCCGTGTAGGTAAGATGGTTAGAGAAGGCAGCACTGCCGGTCGCCTTGTTGCCATCGTGGCAACTCTGGCACTTACCGGCGACTGCAGCCAAGCCTGTGGCCGTATGGTTCATCGGCGTCCCCGGACCCCACTGACTATAGTTGGCCGTATATGCCGAGGTATGACACTGGTCACATTGCACCCCAGTCACGACCACGTGTTTGGCGTAGGCAGCAGTCCCTGTCGCCGTCGTACCGTTATGGCAGCTCAGACAATTATTCGGCGCGGAACTATCGTGCGGATAAGCGCCGCCGACCCAGGAGGTATAGCTTTGTGTGTTGGCCGCCTTGTGGCAGTCCGTACACAGATGCGTACCGACAGGCACGTGGTTGGCATAGGCCGCAATACCTGTGGCCCCGCCTGTGCTTCCGTTATGGCAGGTACCACAGTTGGTCGTCCCGAACACCACATGATTGGTGGTATGCACGGCAACAGCTGAAGCCGAGGCCCAGGAAACAAGGCTGGTATGGCAGGTGTCGCACTGCGCTGTTGTGGCCACGTGGGTGGTGTAAGACGCCTTACCCACTGCATGCGTATTATCGTGACAACCCAAGCACGAACCCTGGCCAAGCCCACTGCCTGCAAAGTTGTTGAGGACAGCACTCACCGCCGTGTGATTCATGATACCGCCAGCAAACGTGCTGTAGCCGCCGGCGGTATGGCAGGCATCGCACTGTGCCGTGCCCATACTGCTGGCAATAATGTGCTTGGTATAGGCGGCGATGCCCTTGGCCTGGGTGTTGTTGTGGCACGTCGAGCAAGCGGCAATACTGGCCAGCCCGGTGGCCGTGTGGTTCATTTGGCCACCGGCAAAGCTGGTGAATCCGCCCACGACATGACAGGCATCGCACTGCGATGTCCCCATGCTGCCGGCGCTGATATGGTTGGCATAGGCGGAAATGCCCTTGGCCTGCGTACCGTTGTGGCAGCCTGAGCAGTTGCCGCCGCCGATGCTCAATGGGACTGCGGCATGGTTCATCACCCCACCCGCCCAAGTGCTGAATCCGCTGGTGTGGCATGAATCGCAATTCGCACTGCCCCAACTGACTTTGGTGATATGGTTGGCATAAGAGGATATACCTGTTGCCTGGCTTCCATCGTGGCACGTAGAGCAGCTGTGGTTGCCAATGGTGATCCCTGCACCCGCATGATCAAACCCGCCACCTGCCCAGGAAGTGAAGGATTGCGTATTGGCAGCACGGTGGCAGGTGTCGCACTCCGCCGTTGTCACCACGTGTCCGGTAAAGGACGATTTGCCCATCGCTTTCACGCCGTTGTGACAGGTCGAACAACCACCGGCGCCAAACACGGCACCTGCAGCGGTGTGATTCATCGGCGTCCCCGGCCCCCAAATCTTGGTCGACGTATGGCAATCATCACAATTCGCACCGCCGACGGCGACGTGATTTGCGTAATTGGCCATCGTTTGTGCGCCCGACGTCGTATAGGCACCGCTATGGCAGCTTGCACAGGTCTTGGAACCGATCGCAGCGGAGGCATAACTGGTCCCCTGGCTGCTATGGTACAAACCGCCTATCCATGCGGTGTAGCTCTTGGTCGAGGTACTGACGTGACACTGATCGCACGAACCGGTGTAGGTGACATGGCTTGCGAAAGAACTACTGCCAATGGCCTTGTTGCCGTCATGACAACCCTGGCAGTTGTTTGCCACAGCAGCCAGGCCTGTCGCCGTGTGCTTCATCGGCGTGCCAGGGCCCCACTTGCTGTAGTTGGCCGTATATGCCGAGGTGTGGCACTGGTCACATTGCACGCCAGTCACGACCACGTGCTTGGCGTAGGCGCTGGTCCCCGTCGCCGTCGTACCGTCGTGACAACTCAGGCAATTATTCGGTGCGGAATTATCGTGCGGGTACGATCCGCCTGCCCAGGAAGTGTAACTCTGGGTATTGGCCGCTTGGTGGCAGGCCGTGCACAGACGCGCGCCGACAGGCACGTGGTTGGCATAGGCGGTACTGCCGGTTGCCCCGCCGACACTACCATTGTGGCAAGAGGCACAGTTGGTAGTGCCGAATACCACATGATTAGCGGTATGAACCGCTGCCGCAGAAGCCGAAGCCCAGGAAAGCAAACTAGTATGACAGGCATCGCACTGGGCCGCCGTCGCCACGTGGCTGGTGTAAGACGCCTTACCCACCGCATGCGTGTTGTCGTGGCAGGCCAAGCACGAACCCTGTCCCGTGCCGCTGCCTGCAGGATTGTGGATGGCAGCACTGACTGCCGCGTGATTCATGATGCCGCCCGCAAACGTGCTGTAGCCGCCTACGGTATGGCAATCCCCGCACTGGGAAGTGCCCATGCTCGCTGCGGTAATGTGGGTGGCGTATGCAGCAATGCCCTTGGCCTTGGTCCCGTTATGGCAAGTCGAACACGCAATAATACTAGCTAGGCCGGAAGCCGTGTGATCCATCTGGCCGCCTGCGAAGCTGGTGAATCCGCCGACCGTATGGCACACATCGCACTGGGCTGTGCCCATGCTGGCCGTCGTAATATGGTTGGCATAGGCTGAAATGCCCTTCGCCTGTGTGCCGTTGTGGCAGGTCGCGCAGGTGCCGCCACCGATACTCAGCGGCAAGGCTGCATGGTTCATCACCCCACCGGCAAAGGTCGAAAAACCACCTGCCGTATGACAGGCATCGCACTGGGCACTCTTCATGCTGGCTGCGGAAATATGGTTGGTATATGCAGAAATGCCCTTGGCCTTGGTGCCATCATGACAAGTGGAACAGCCGCCATTCCCCAGAGAAATTCCCGATGCCGCATGATCGAACCCACCACCCGCCCAGGAGGTAAAAGCGAAGGTCTGCGGGGAAAGGTGGCATTTGTCGCACTGTAAGCTCGTTGCGACGTGGTTGGTATAAGAGCCCATACCCTTTGCCAGCGTATTATTGTGGCAGTTAGAACACCCGCCAGAACCGACGGCAATGCCCAGCGCTGCGTGGTTCATGCCGGAACCGGCAAAAGAGGTAAAGCCCGTGGTATGGCACAAATCGCACTGCTTGCTGCTGAAGGGGATGTGGTTCGGATATGCGCTATCCAGCTTCAACGCTGGCGCCGGTGTCGAATAGGCGTATTGGCTTGGGCTTAAGTGGCAGGTGTTGCAGGTGCCGGGCGAAATGCCGTTGTGGCTCATCAGCGCACCGGCCCAAGTCGTAAAATTGCTGGTTTTTGTATGGCAGGTGTCGCAGGCCGCACCGGTAGGGATATGTCGACCGTTAGGGTCGGTATTGATGCCCTTGGCAAGCGTATCGTTATGGCAGTTCCCGCAACTGCCTGCCACTACACCGGCGTGATTCATGGTCCCATTGGCAAACGAGATCCATGCTTTTGTATTCTGCGCGGTATGACAGGCATCGCACGAAACCGTGACCGCCACGTGATTCGCGTAGGCTGCCGAACTCTTCACCGTTGCATACTGCCCGTTGTGGCAGGTGTTGCAAGTCCCGGAAACGACGCCCGGGTGCGGATACGGCGACGCCATCACTGTCCAGTCAGTGGTGTTATGGCAAGCATCACAGGACAACGCGGTTGGGATATGGGTGGAGACCGTCATGCCTTTGGCAAACTTACCGTTGTGGCATGTGACGCACGACCCCTTGGCCGCAGTGGCGTGGTTCATCTTGGCACCGGACCATGCCACGAAGTTCGGCACGCCCGCGTCGTGACACAGTTCGCAAGTCGCCGTGGTCGGAATATGCCCGGAAGGCTTGCCGGTTGCGTGGGTATTATCGTGACACTGCGCACACCCGGTCTTGATGTTCATCAGCGCATGGTCCATAGTCGCACCGATAAAGCTGCTCACTTGCAGCGGCAGTCCGGTTTTATGGCAGGCACCGCATTCCAGCTTCCCACCGCCCACGACCTGCGTCGTGATGTGCGTAGCCGGCATGCCCAGTGCATGCGAACCATCGTGACAGTTAGAACAGGTTGAACTGAGCGTTAACCCTGCAGCAGCATGGTCAAAGGTCGACAAAAAGAAGTTGGTAAAGCTGGTATGACAAACATCGCACGCAGCCGTTGTCGGAATGTGCTTGGCAGGCTTGCCCAACGCACGCACACCGTCGTGACAACTCGCACACGCATGCCCCCCAACCGTCACCCCCTCTGCCTGATGATTAAACCCAGCAGGAATCCAGGCTCTGGTGTTGTGACAGACATCGCACTGGTCGCTGGCCAGTGTAGCAATGTGGTTAGACGGCTTGGCTGTCGCGTTGACGCCATTATGACAATCAGAACAGCGACCGGCGACCGGGGGCGTCACCGTGCTATGGTCAAAACCCGCCGGTTTCCAGGCTAGCGTGCTCTTGTGGCAGACATCGCAGGACTGCGTTGTCACGATATGGGTCGCCGTTTTGCCTTCTGCCGTCGCGCCGTTGTGGCATTGCGCACAGGTGCCCGGTTGCACCCCCACATGATTGAATACCGCGGACTGTATCCAACCTATCGTGGTGTGGCATTTATCGCAATTCTGCTGCGTCGGGACGTGGGTCGGCGACTTACCAACATTGTTCGGCAAGAAGCCAGAGTTATGGCAGCCGGCACAATCTCTCGATGTGCCCTTGAACACGCCTCTGACATGGCAGTCTTCACATTTCACGTCTTGGTGCAGACCAGTCAGAGGAAAGAGTGTCTTGTCGTGATCGAAATCGATGCGAGTGGAGATATGCGTTGCCGCCAGGGCGGAAACGGAGGTGAGGAGAATGGCAAGCGCAACAAAGCCGGCAGCAAAAAGCCGCCAACAGCCACCAATCAACGCTCTAGTTATCCCCCGCATTTTTATTACCCCCTTTATTACTTGTGGTGATAGCAAAAACCGTTCCACAAAACACGGGCGCCTGGATTAATTTCCCAACTCCCACACCACCATGCACCGCCCCACCAATCTCTTGCACAATTACACGACCAGCACCGGCAAGCTGTCTCCAGATGGAGACAGAAAACTGCGTCTTTTTCCATTTCCAAAAGAAAAACAATCGATTGTGGATGTCTAAAAATAGAGACAACTTAATATCCAATGACCGGCTTTACTTCTTTAAACGATTTCGTGTTGTGGCATCGCTCACAACGCGAGCCATATCGACCTTCATGGACGTCATCACGCTTGTGGCACTCGTAGCAAGACGCCGGCGTCGACAACTTGTCGTCGTATGAGGGCTGCGTGTGGCAATCCTGACACTTGATCGTCTTGTGCCCACCATCCAGCTTGAATTTTGTCCGGCGGTCGTGATCGAAGTCCCAAATACTCCAGTCGCGTGCGTTATGGCAGTTATCGCATTTCTTGCCTAGCCTGAGCTCGTGCTTGTCTTCCTTCTTGTGGCAGGCATAGCAGTCCGACTTGGCATTCTTGAATTCCGACGTTTCGTGACACTTCTTGCAGTCGGCCTTGATATGTTTGCCCAGCAACGGGAACTTAGATTTTCCATGATCGAACCGGACATCATCGCCCTTCCAGCTTCTCTCGTTATGGCAATCCCCGCACTTCTTGCCCTCCTGGCCGTTATGCTTGTCGTCCTTCTTGTGGCAGGCATAGCACTCTGACGGCGTTTTGTCACGGAAGCCTGGAGAAGTGTGGCACTTGTCGCATTTAGCGTCCTTGTGCTTGAATTTCAGCGGGTATTTCGTGTCCTTGTCGTGATCGAAATGGGTATCCTTCCAGCCCTTTTCGTTGTGGCATTTCTCGCACTTTTCGCCCAGGTTGCCATGGTGACCTTTATCGTCATCCGTCTTCTTGTGGCAGTCATAGCAAACATCCTTCAGCTTCTGCTCATAAAGCTTGCCGGTATGACACTTTTCGCACTTAACCTCGAAGTGCTTGAAGCGCAGCGGGTACTTGGTGTCCTTGTCGTGATTGAAGAAGGTTTTCTTCCAATCGTTTTCCTTGTGACAGGTTTCGCACTTCTGGCCGAAATTACCTTTATGCGCTTTTTCGTCATCTTGCTTGTGGCATGACCAGCAGTCCAGCGGCAGCTTTTCGTACTTCTGTCCCGTGGTGTGGCATTTGTCGCACTTGGCTTCCTTGTGCTTGTCCTTCAGCGGAAACTTGGTGTCCTGGTCATGATTGAAACCCTTGGGAGACTTCCAGTCACGGGCGTTGTGGCAATCCTCGCACTTGTCGCCCAGTGATCCCTTGTGTGCCTTGTCATCATCCTTCTTGTGACAGGAAACACAAGTCTTGCCCAGTTTCTCCCCTGCCACCTTGTGACAACTTGAGCACTTGGCGTCGCGGTGTTTGTCGCGCAGCATGAAGTGCGTGTCCTTGTCGTGGTCGAAGTGGACGTCGTCCTTCCAGTCCTTCTCGCCATGGCACGTTTCGCACTTGGTACCGAACACGCCCTTATGTACCTTGGTATCGTCCTTCTTGTGGCAATCGAAGCACTTGGTCGGCGTGTCCTTGTACTTGTTGTCGATGTGGCATTCCTTGCATTTCACCTCGACGTGCTTGCCCTTGAGGTCGAAATTGGTCTTGGAGTGATCGAAACTGGTACTTTTCCAGTCCTTCTCCGAGTGACACTTGGCGCAATCCTTACCCAAATTACCCTTGTGGGCCTTGTCGTCATCCTTCTTGTGGCAATCCACGCAAAGGTGCGGCGCGTCCCGCCACTTCACTTTGGGTTTGTGGCAATCCTCGCATTTCACTTTCTCATCCGCGTGGCCGCCTTTGAGTGCAAAATCGGTTTCGCCGTGCTTGAAGGTCTTTTCATTCAGGTTAACGACCTTGGCGGTGCGCCCCTTGTGTTCGGCGTGACACTCGCGACACTCCTTTTCAGCAGGCTGCCGGCCGTGAAACCCCTTCTTCTGCTCAACGTCCTTGCCTACCTCCTTGTGGCAGTCCATGCATAACTTGTTTTGCCCCGCCTTATCAAAGCGTTTGTGGCAGTTCTTGCATTCGTCTTCATACTTGGCATGCCCTTGGATGACCTTGCCCGGCATGATGGCCGATTCCAAGCTCTCGGCATGGCCAAACGAAGTAAACAACAACAGGATCAGGGGAAGCAGGCGTGCGAGCATAGGCAACGATCAATACATGTGAACAGCGACAACATGCCAGATGGCGGTCGCCACCAGCATGTACACCAGAGGAATATGGATCACGTGCCAGAGCGCGAAAATCCGCTCGAACACGCTGAATTGTGCTGCACGTTCCACGCCATACAGATAGTCGAGCACCAACTGGCGTATTTCGCGGCCTTCGCGCGACTCGCCTGGCACGATCATTCTGCATCGCATGGTTGCGTATTGCCGCCTGAAGGGAAGCGTTATAAACCTCCAGGTCTTCTGCATGAACGTCATACGCGGCCGCAACGCGTAAGCCTGGAAATGATGCAGGATAAAAATCACGGCGGGATAATGCTTGAGTTTTGAGTCGGCCTCGTCTTTGGCCCCCAGCAACTCCTCGCGGATTTCGCGCAAACTCATTTTGCTGCCGTACAGCCCCCGGTGTATATGCCGATAAGCGTAACGCCCGATAAATCCGCTGCCCGCCACGATCAGCATGCTGGTCAACGCCACCGCGGCATTGACGGAGTGCACGACGAACGTTGAATGAAACAACACCAACAAGGGGCCAAAAATGCCGAACATCATGTGCATACTGAACCAGTACTTCATCTGCCCCAGTCGACGCATGAACGCAAAGTGCTTGCGCAAGGGATAGGACAGCAACGTCAGCATCATCAGACCGCCGATCAGGCCCATGTTGTAACCGATGTCGTCCCCCGGTTTGTAATAATCGTGACCTGCCACCTGAAAGGCGAGCCAAGCGATGCCTGCTGTTAATGCGACGATTATGATCCACATAAGGAAAGATTTTAGGGGCTTCATGTCCACAATGGAAGGGGTTTTATTACCTCTCCCCTCGGAAAACCCGGTTACTGCAAAGTCGCCGCCATCTATCGCGAGATCATTCAAGGTCGCCTGCATCATCACACTCCTTACAAAACTTAGTTCCGAAGAGAACAAGCAATTCCCGTACCTGAACAACAACACCCTTGCTTCCGGTTTCGAGCATGGATTATGCTAGGTAGGCAAACGTCAACGTTTTACACAAGGGTCCTATGTACTTATTGCTGTTTGGTCTGCCGCTGGTGCTGGTCTTCTTTTTCTACCTGAAACGACAGCGCTTCATTGAACGCCGCGATCGCGCACGCCTGATGGAGGCCAAGGAAACCGGCATGACCGAGCCGCCATCGCTACACCCCATCATCAGTCCTTCTGCATGCATCGGCTGCGGATCCTGCATTCCAGCCTGCCCGGAACACGCGCTGGGCATGGTTGGCGGCAAGGCGGCACTGGTGGCCCCCACAAAATGCATCGGCCACGGAGCATGCGAAGTCGCTTGCCCGGTCAAAGGCATCAAACTGGTATTCGGCACGGAAAAGCGCGGCATGGATATTCCCCAGGTCAATCCGGAATTCGAAACCAATGTTCGCGGCATTTTCATTGCCGGCGAACTGGGGGGCATGGGCCTGATCCGCAAGACCACCGAACAGGGGCGTCAGGCCATGGACGTCATCGCCAAACGCAAGGGCGGCAAGGCAGCTCACGATGTTGTCATCATCGGCGCAGGCCCGGCAGGCATTTCTGCCACGCTGGGGGCGCAGGAACACAAGTTGCGTTACGTCACCGTCGAGCAGGAAGACTCCCTCGGCGGCGCGGTCTATCACTACCCCCGCAACAAGCTCACCATGACGGCCCCGGTCAAACTGCCCATCGTCGGCGAGATTAAGATGTACGACATCCGCAAGGAAGAACTGCTGGGAATGTGGAACCGCGTGAAGAAGGAAACCGGCATTGCCATCAGTTTCAATGAACGGATGGAAAAGGTCACCCCTTCAGATCATGGCTTTATCGTGCAAACCTCCAAGGGCAGCTACGAAACCACCTGCGTACTACTGGCAATTGGCCGCCGCGGCACGCCTCGCAAACTGGGGGTTCCCGGCGAACAACAGGCCAAGGTGGTATACCGGCTGATCGATGCCGAGCAATATCGCGACCATCACGTGCTGGTCGTAGGCGGCGGGGACAGTGCGCTGGAGGCCGCCATATCGATCGCAGAGGAATCCGGAACGACCGTCACCCTGTCTTACCGCAGCGAATCCTTCGGCCGCGTCAAACAGAAAAACAAGGAAAATCTGGAGGCGGCCGAGGCCAAGGGCACGCTCAAGGTCCTGCTGAAATCCAACGTCACCGAAATTGGTGATGACGATGTCACCCTGGAACGTGAAGGCAACAAGGTCACCCTCCCGAATCAGGCGATCATAGTCTGTGCTGGCGGGATCCTGCCGACTCCATTTCTCAAGGAAGTCGGCATCATGGTGGAAACCCACCACGGCAAGGTCGCTGTCTAGATGCGCTCCAGTAAGAGGTAGCTGAATGGCAACCCGCTGTCGCTGACGTGCGACTCGCGGGAAACCTCCTGCCATGCGCCAAGTTCAAATGAAGGAAAAAACGCATCGCCCGGAAACTCTGCATCGATCTCGGTCAGGTACAGGCGATGCGCAAGTTGCAAGCCTTCGCGATAAAGCTCTGCACCGCCAATCACGAAAACTTCCGGGTCGTCACCGCACAGCGCCACCGCCAGATCAAGCGAATGCGCAACCAGAGCGCCAGGAACGGCATAATCCTTGCTGCGGCTTACGATCACCGTCGTTCTGCCGGGCAACAGGCGGCCCAGCGACTCGTAGGTCTTGCGACCCATGATGATATGATGCCCCATCGTCAACGAGCGAAAACGCTTGAGGTCCTCTGGCAGATGCCAAGGCAAGGTGTTGTTGATGCCGATCACGCGATTTCGGGCGATGGCGACGATAATAGAAAGACAAGTCATGACGTTCATTATACTTGGGGAGAGGTCGTAATACTGTGCGTCTCGGTTACCCCAGTTCATTTCTCAAACTGCTACTGATCGGCTTCGCCCTGGCGTTGCTGCCGTTGCTGTTCGCCTTCGCCAACGCTGCGTTGTATCTAGACCGCCTGGCCAACCAGAGTCAGGAAACGGTCTATCAAGCCGTCGAGGCCACGCGCACCAGTCGCCTCTTGACCGAGCAGCTCACGCTGATGGAACGCAGCGTACGCCAGCACCTGGTGCTGGGCGATGACACCCTGCTGGAACACTATGTTGCCGCTCACCAGCACTTCGAACAAGCCGCCAGAACCCTGTCGCGACTCCCACTGGACCACGCGCAACGCGACCAGCTCGAAGCCGTCAACGCTAAGGAACACAAGCTCTACGTCAGCATTACAGAAAAACCGATCCAAGCCAATGAGGCCAAACATATCGTCGGCGAGTTCGTTGAACTTTCCAGCATGGCTCAAACCATACTGGATGCCAACAGCCGCCTGATCGACCGCGAGACTGCGGTACTGGCGGAAACTGCCGGGCGCGCCCAGCACATGCTGCTCTGGCAAACGCTCACCTTGATCCCTGTCGCATTACTGGTGGCTGCAGCCATCACCTTTCTTCTGGCACAACCCATCCGCCGCATGGACAGTGCGATCCATCAACTGGGCCGAGGGGAGTACGAGGAGATTATCGCAATCGACGGTCCTGGAGATCTGCGCACACTGGGTGAGCGCCTGGACTGGCTACGCAGCCAGCTACAGGATCTGGAAGAACAGAAAAAGCGGTTTTTGCGCCACGTGTCGCACGAACTCAAGACGCCGCTAACCGCCATTCGCGAAGGCAGCGAGCTGCTAGCGGAAGAAGTCGGCGGCGCACTGTCGCCGCAACAAAAGGAAATCACGCATATCCTGCGCGAGAACAGCTTGCGTCTGCAAAAAATGATCGAAAATCTGCTGAATTACACCTCCGTACAATTCCAGCAGCCAGAACTCAATCTGAGCGAATTCCCCTGCAAATCGGTGGTCGAACAGGTCTTGGCCAACCATGCATTGACCTTGGGCTCCAAGGAGATTAAGACATTGCCAACGCTGGCCGACATTCGTATGCTTGGCGACAAGGAAAAACTGCTTTCCATCGTGGATAACCTAATTTCCAACGCCATCAAGTTCACGCCCAGAAATGGGACAATCGGCATACGCGTGTCGAAAACCGGCGAATCTGTCGTGCTGGACGTCTCGGATACCGGCCCCGGCATCGCACCCGCCGATCGCCCCCATCTCTTCGAACCGTTTTATCAGGGCAGCGGCGTCCACGACGGCCGAATCAGCGGTAGCGGATTGGGACTGTCCATCGTCAAAGAATACGTTGAAGCCCATGGCGGTTCCATATCACTGGAACACTCGGACCAAGGCGCGCGATTCCGCGTCATCCTGCCAATTCTTGCTAAGGTATCACATGCATAACACCCGCCCCTCTTCCTCCTGGCTTGCTATTTGCTTTATTGTCCTAGCTCTAACTGGCTGCGGTCAGGCGCCCACAAAACCAGGTGCGGTAACAAAGCCAAGCGAGCCCGCCAAGGTGGAAACACCGCCAAGCGTGGAACGCCCCCAGAGCACACCTGCGGTAATACCCGGAATGGGGGATCGCGAGCGGAATGCCGACGACGAGCTGCTAATCTACGCCAAGCACTTTGGCGAGCTCTCTGTCGAGAACCAGAAAAAAGAATATAACCAGGTCATGCAATCGCTAAGTCGCAACAAAAAAGACTTCTTCAATCGGTTGAAAGCCGCGCTGATCTACAGCCTGCCTAATAGTCGCCTGCGGGATAATGCCCGCGCCCAGCCTTTGCTGGCAGACCTGCTGCGCGAAAAGCCTGCTGAAGACGACATCAGCGCCCTGCTCTCCATCCTGAAAGACTTTGTCGAAGAACGGCAAAGAATTGAAGAGGGTGCCAACAAGACCGCCCAAAAGCTCAAGGACGAGCAACGCCGTGCCGATGAATTGCAACAAAAGCTCGATGCTTTGAAAAATATAGAAAAAACCATGATAGAACGCGGACAAGGTATGCAGAAATGACAGAAAGCCAATACAGAATTCTGGTCGTTGATGACGACCCCGATATCCTGTGGCTGCTCGCCATGCGCCTGCAGACAGCAGGCTACAAGACAGAAACGGCATCCAGCGCAGAACAGGCGCTCGGCATGGCATCGGCCAACAAGCCGCACCTGGTGGTCAGTGACCTGCGCATGAGCGGCATGAACGGTCTGGCGCTATTCGAGATCCTGCACCAGAACAACCCAGGACTCCCGGTGATCATCCTGACCGCGCACGGCTCCATCCCCGAGGCTGTAGAGGCCACGCAGCGCGGCGTATTCGGGTTTCTGACCAAGCCCTTCGACAGCAAGGAACTACTCAAGCAGATCGCAGATGCCCTGCGTATTTCACAGCCCGCGCCTAGGGCGTCCGGGACCGATGAAGATGACTGGCGCAAAGGCTTCGTCAGCCGGAGCCCGGACATCGAATCCATGCTGCACCAAGCCAAACTGGCCGCCGCCAGCGATGCCAGCATCCTCATTCGCGGCGAAAGCGGCACCGGCAAGGAACTGCTGGCGCGCGCCATCCACCGCGCCAGCCCGCGCCGCAACAAGCCATTCGTCGAAATCAACTGCGGCGCAGTACCCGAGGCCTTGCTCGAATCCGAACTGTTCGGCCACGCCAAAGGCTCGTTTACCGGCGCCACGCGCGATCACAAGGGTCTGTTTCAGGCGGCGGAAGGCGGTACGCTGTTTCTGGACGAAATCGGCGACATGCCCCTGCCCCTGCAGGTCAAGATCCTGCGCGTGCTGCAAGAAAAAACCGTGCGTCCGGTCGGCTCTACCCAATCCATCCAGGTCGATACCCGCATTGTTTCAGCCACCCACCGCAATCTGATGCAAATGATGAGCGAGGGGGAGTTCCGCGAGGACCTGTACTACCGTCTCAACGTCGTCGGGCTGGAACTGCCTACCCTATCGGCGCGACGCGAAGATATCCCACTGCTGGCCAATCACTTCCTGACCACCTATGCGCAACGCTACGGCAAGGAAGTCCATAATTTCTCACCGGATGCCATCGAGCTGCTGGTATCCGCCCCCTGGCCCGGCAATATCCGCCAACTGCAGAACATCATCGAACAGGCCGTCGTCCTCTGCACTTCTCCTCTGATTACAGCTGCCATGCTGCAAAAGGGCATGAACTGGCGCAGGGCTGGAGATGGCATCCTGCCGTTTGAAGAGGCCAGGAGAAATTTCGAGCGTGATTATCTGGCGCGCCTGCTCAAGGCCACCAACGGCAATGTGGCGCAAGCGGCTCGGCTGGCACAACGCAACCGCACCGAGTTCTACAAGCTGCTGGATCGCCATCAACTCACGCCGGCCATTTTCAAAACGGAAGAGTAGATTCGCGCGTCGTCTCCTTTCAGAGACAGACATTAGTTGTTTTTAGTCATCAAGTTACGACATACGCCCCCGTAAGCGTCGCCCCATGGCGACAGCTGCGGGACCTCTCAGGCAACATCCACTAAGCAAGCCCCATTTATACCAAGCAACTATATGTTTTATAACCTATAAATTGGCTGGCACAGGGTTTGCTATACCTTCCATGACTGAAAGATCCATGGAGACGCTCAACATGCACCAACCCGATATGACACGCGCCAGTGCCACAGTTTTAATACTGGCGCTCGCGCTGGCTGTGATCAGCCTGAATGCCTCAGCTTTCGGCGCGCTAAGCGATCTGCCCACAGATTCGAACGAGGCAGAATTCAAGTTACTGGACGCCAACCATGATGGGTTTCTGTCACATGAAGAGACCGGACAAGACGCCTTACTGTCATCCGGATTCAACACCGCCGACCGTAATCACGATGGCAAACTAAGCGAAGACGAGTTTTCTGAAGAAAGGCGCGCAGGCCAGCAGGCGCTCGTGAAATCGTTTCTGGAAGACAGCACGATCACCGCGCGGATCAAGGCCGATTTGCTCAAGGACAACGGCATCCGCGGCTTGGCCATCAGCGTACAAACTCACCGTCGGCAAGTCATCCTCAGTGGATTCGTCGACAACGAACAACAAGTAAACCGCGCTTATGAAATCGCCACCAGCGTAAGCGGCGTACTCAGCGTCAAAAACAGTCTTTTATTGAAAGGATAGACTCATGCATAAAAACACCCTACTTTTCGCAGCATTGCTGGCAGGTGGTCTGTTGAGCATTACGCCTCCGGCATTTGCGAATGGAGGATTCCAGCAAGTTGACGCCAACGCGGTACTCGGCGGCGCCATCGGCGGCGGTGCCGGTGCGGCCGTGGGCTCGGCCATCGGCGGGCGCAATGGCGCCATTCTGGGCAGCGCCGTTGGTGCTGGCGCTGGCGTCATGATCGCCACACCGCACCAACGCGGACGAGGGGAATACGACGAACATGATGATCGCCACGACAACGGCCGCCATCGCGGACATCACAAGCACCATCACGAGCACGAAGACTGATGCATGGCATCTTGATCAAGGAGGTTCATCCAATGAACACTTATCCCACGCGCAAGACGCATCCCATGGTCCTGACCGCCGCCGTTGCAGTGACCATTTTCAGCATACTGGGCAGCGCCGCGATCACCGGACTGATCCCAAGCGCACACTCCGGGCGCGCCGAATCCCTGCGCGCCATGTCGTCCGATACGGCTGACATCCCGACCCCGGTCACCCGGGATGAATCCTTCAAGTCCGCCGTCACCGGCAAGGGCGATGGCAAAACAGAGACGCCTGTAGCCAGCCGCGTGATCGGTCATGACAAAACATCGCTTTCAGGTGGCGAAGACAAGCCCGCTGCGGTATGCGCCACTTGCGGTGTGATTGAATCTATCCGTAGCGTCGAACATGAGGGAGACGGCAGCGGACTGGGTGCCATTGCGGGTGGTGTGGTTGGCGGTGCCGCCGGCAACCAGATCGGCAACGGCAAAGGGAACACGCTGATGACCATCCTCGGCATCGGGGGTGGCGTCTATGCCGGCCACACCATAGAAAAGAACATGAAGTCGACCACGGCCTATATCGTGAAAGTGCGCATGGCAGACGGCACTTATCGCAGCGTCACCATGCACAACCAACCCGATTTTTCTGTCGGCGATCACGTCAGGGTCGCCCACGGTAGTCTCACCTCCGCCTGACGCGCGCTTTACCTTCGATCTCCTCTTCAGCGGACCGCGCCCCACCCCCGGGTCGGTTCGCTTTTTTTTACCCGAATTCCCAAAAAAACGGGCGCCTGGGCACCCGTCGTATCAGACCAGCCTAACTGCGCAGCACTCAGTCGCTGCCAAACAGATCCCGGGTGTAGACCTTGGCTTCCACATCCGCCAGATCTTGAGACATGCGGTTGGAGACGATCACGTCGGAAATCTTCTTGAATTCGGACAGGTCGGTAATGACGCGGGATTTGAAGAATTCCGCTTCCTTGAGTTCAGGTTCATAGACCACTACCTCAATGCCTTTGGCCTTGATGCGTTTCATGATGCCCTGGATGCTGGAGGCACGGAAGTTGTCGGAACCACTCTTCATGATGAGGCGATAGACGCCGACAACCTTGGGGTTACGCTTGATAATGCTGTCAGCGACAAAGTCCTTGCGGGTGCTGTTGGACTGAACGATGGCATTGATGAGGTTCTGCGGCACATCGCTGTAGTTGGCAAGCAACTGCTTGGTGTCCTTGGGCAGGCAGTAGCCACCATAACCAAAAGAAGGATTGTTGTAGTGACTGCCAATGCGCGGATCCAGCCCGACCCCTTCGATGATCTGGCGCGTATCCAGGCTGTGTGTCGCAGCGTAGGAATCGAGCTCGTTGAAGTAAGCGACTCGCATGGCAAGATAGGTGTTGGCGAAAAGCTTGATAGCTTCGGCTTCCGAGCTGTCGGTGACGAGGACAGGGATATTCGGCTTGAGGGCGCCGTCCTGTAGCAATTGGGCGAAGGTCCTGGCGCGGTCAGAGATTTCGCCGACGACGATACGCGAGGGGTAAAGATTGTCGTAGAGGGCTTTGCCTTCACGCAGAAACTCTGGCGAGAAGATCAGGTTATCGGTGCCGAGTGCTGCGCGAATATGCGCGGTATAGCCAACGGGCACGGTGGATTTGATCACCATGACTGCGTTGGGATTGATCGCCATGACATCACGGATCACTGCCTCAACGGATTTGGTATTGAAGTAGTTGGTGTCGGGATCGTAGTCCGTGGGCGTGGCGATGATGATGTAGTCGGCACCGACATAGGCGTCGTGCTTATCCAGCGTCGCACGGAAATTGAGTGGCTTGTGCTTCAAGTAGTCTTCAATCTCAGCGTCGGAAATCGGCGATTGCTTGCGGTTAAGCAGGTCGACCTTCTCGGGGACAATATCAAGCGCCACCACTTCATTCCGCTGCGCCAGCAACACAGCCAACGACAGTCCTACGTAGCCAGTACCGGCGATCGCAATCTTCATACATCAACCCCAGAACAAAAACCTTGAATACCGATATTGTAATGAATAGGCCGCCAATCCGCAGTCCTTACGTGCAATCCCAACGACACATGCCAATAGACAGCCCAGTTTGCGGATGTTATGGTGCTCGCGCGGAACTTAGCCTCGTCTGAAGACTCCCTATCATGTAAACCCTGCGGCAATCTCCCCAGCAAGGCTGGCGGCTGCATTGGGGACACAAAAAGCCGACACGCTAAAAATCTGGAATTTGACCCTGGAGAAGCCATTGATGAATCACCCTCGAATTAACCACGCCCTTGCCGCGCTGCTGCTGGGACTGATAAGCACAGCAACAGCACAGGCAGACGACAAAGCGCTGGCTTACGTATCCAATCAAGATGGCGGCGTCAGCGTCATCGACCTGGCCACCCTGGAAACCACAGGCAATCTGGATATCGACGCCAAGGGACCTCGTGGTATCGGCGTAACGGCTGATGGAAAAATGCTGATCACCGCCAACAAGGATGACGGCAACATCTCCATTATCGATACCGCCAGCAAACAGGTCCGCCACGTCAAGATAGGCAAGAACCCAGAGTTCGTACGCGTGTACGGAGATCGTGCATATGTCACCTACGAACCCAGTGCAAAGTCTGGTCCGCCGCCGAAATCCGGTAGCGAAGCTGCCAAGGAAGACGATGATGAAGACAAGATTCCAGGCCGCATCGCCATTGTTGACCTGAAAAAGGGTAAGGTGATCCGCGAGATCATCGGCAAGCCGGAAACCGAGGGCGTTGAGTTTTCCAAAGATGGAAAGCAGATGATTGTAACCAACGAGTCCGACAACTCGATCACCGTACACGACATGAAGTCTGGCAAGCTGCTGAAAAACATCCCAGTGGGTGTTTACGGCGAGCGGCCGCGCGGCATCAAGGTGGCCCCGGATGGGTTGTCCTATGTCACGACGCTGGAAATGTCGGACAAGCTGCTGGTGCTGGATAGCCAGATGGCACCCGTCAAGGTCATCGATACCGGCAAGGCGCCGTATGGCGTTTCGTACGACGCCGATGGCAAGCGCCTGTTTGTCGCCACCTCCAAGCAGAAGGCCCTTCAGGTCTATGACGCGGCGACAATGCAGAAAATCAAGGATATCCCGACCGGCGACCGGTGCTGGCATTTCAGCTTTACCCCGGACGGCCAGAATATCCTGCTGGCCTGCGGCAAGTCTAACGAAGTGGTCGTCATCGATACCACAAAGCTGGAGGTCACCAAGCGCATCGCCGACAAGGAAATGCCATGGGGTATCGTGACCTTCCCGAAATCACTGGGCAGTCTTGATCGCCCTTGATGTTGCAAACACGTCAATGAAAAACGGCGCCAGTTCATTCAACTGGCACCGTTTTCATTGATCATCCGTCAAAACCGGACTGACTCCCAGTCAAACATTCTTCATATTGCTATTAGACAATAGTGATGCACTAAGACTAAATTCGCATAACAATCCTGACCTGAAGGGGAGCCCCTATGCCAAAGATGTCAAAGTTGCCCCTGTTACGTCGCCTCACAGAAAATACCCGCCTTAATTACCACGGCCGATCTCGTTGATTGCGGAGGCTAGTTTCCTAGGTTGCCGTATGCTGGCTGCGTTATTCCTTTTGGGACGTTTGTGTTTCAGCGAACATCCTTCCGCACGATAAAACCGATATACGCATTTGTGATTGTCCTTCCAGCCTTCGGGCCTGAGCATTACACGCACACGCCGATATCCATAAAAGACCGGTGTGGCTGCAATCTGCTTGATGCGCATCGTAATCGCCGTCGCATCCCGTGCTTGGGATCGATAAAAATAGACCGTCCTCGACAACTTCATTACGGCACATGCCTTGCGCATGCTGACTCCGAACCGAGTCAGCAGATCCGTAGCCAACTTACGCTTGCGCGAGGCCTTTAGAGCTTTTTTTGAGAGCGCGTCCTGAAGCATCACCTTGTCCAGCGACAGATTCGCCACCAGACGTTTCAGCTTGCTGTTCTCCTCCTCCAGTTGCCTCAGCCTTCTTAGCTCGGATGGCCCCTGATCAGCGAGGAACAAGATGGTCGCATCAACTCCCCAAGCCCCTCCGCGAACCTATGCAGCCTGCGTGGCTCACTCCAGACAGGCTCGATGTAATTCAAGCGAGGCATCTCCATTCAACCCTGACTGGGTGGAATCATATAGTCTATCAACCGCAGAGGTTTTCGCCGTGGCGCGTGGCAGCCCAAGTCATTGCACATCCACCCAATAATACAAATTAGAAATATAGTTATATATTTCATATTGATACGATATTAAACTAAAGTAAGCTCTAACAATGCCGTTAAAACATGACGAGAATAGCCAATGAGCAGTTATCAGATTCGAACAACATTGGTATTTGAGTGGATTAAAGTCTTTAATTTCTCGGTGCTCTTTGGCAACCTAAGGGACCGACACAATGCGCCCTGACAGAAGGCCTGATTTATTAAGATGGACCAGATTGTTACCAACCTAGACTTGAACAGACTCCCTGCGCTGCCTCGGGTATTAGCCCGACTGCTCCGGGAGCTGAACGATGACAGCCTGAATTTACGCAATCTGGTGGAATTAATCAGTCAGGACGCAGCACTTTCGTTGAAAGTGCTTGCTGTCACAAACTCTCCGCTCTACCGCAGACAAAATCCGATTACATCAGTCGAGCAAAGCGTTAACTTGCTTGGCCTAAAAATGGTCAGGATCATTGCGGTCAGTGCATCCATGCAACAATTCTTTAATCAATTTTCACCCACTGCAACTCAAAAGCTCAATCAATTCTGGCAGCACTCCCTAACCTGTGCCTTCCTGTCCCGGATGATTGCCTCTTCCGTGTCCTACCCAGACGCTGATGAGGCCTACTTTGCAGGGCTACTCCACGACGTGGGCCAACTGGCGATGATCGTCGCCGATGCTGAAGAATACTCCAGTATCCTGGATAGCAATCAGGAAGATGAAGCCTTGCTGGATCTTGAAAGAAAATGGTTTGGTGTATCCCACTGCGAACTCGGAATGCAGTTGATTGAGCACTGGGAGCTGGATCCGCTACTTGCCCAGGCAGTTCGGCACCATCATGATGAGATCTCGCTGATCAGGAATGCCCCCGAGCTCGTCAAAATAGTACTACTGGCAAATGCCATGAGCCGCCTTGGGATACAGAAGAACTGCACGGCCATACCCATGGCCAATGCACTTTTTGGTATTGCGATGCCGGATGCCATGCGTCTCATTGCTGAGGCCCACGCCAGTGTCGAAAAACTCTCAGATCTGGCACCTTCCGGAACCACGCCGGCCCATCACCCAACACGTGCCGATACAGCACAGAACGGCCGTCAAAACGAGCTGCAGAGGGTCACATACGACGCAGTACTACTTTCTGAAGCCTCCGCAGTGTTCGATCAGGACCAGGATGAGCAAGGCCTGATTTCAAGCATCCTTAAAACGGCAACCATCCTGTTCGAACCCCGATCGGCCTATGTTTTCGAATGGGATAGTGACAGCAATCTGGTCACTGGCCGCCCTGTAGAAAACCAGCCCCAGTCAATCAGTAGAATCCGTTTCCCGCTTGAGCCCAAGATGAGCCTGATAGCAGATTCGCTGCTCTGGGGTACCGTCACCCACTCCTGCAGCAAGCATGGCAATGTGGTTTGCAGCCTGATCGATGAACAGCTGCTCAAACTGGCAGAAGCGGACGACCTCTACTGCATTCCCATGCATACGCAGCAATTCACGTTCGGCGCGCTCGTTCTTGCTTTCCCCATGGACCGAACAACCCATTTGGATGGCAGTGTACGGTGCTTCATGGAAGCCTGTGCCAAGCGAGCAACCAGAAGGATTGATGAGCTGAGGAAATCGAAGATGCTTGCATCCTCTGTAGACCGCAGCGAAGTCGAGCTCTATAAGACTCAGGTTCGCCAGACCGTTCACGAAGCCAGCAATCCACTCGCGATCCTGAAGAACTACCTCAAGTCACTCGACATGAAACTGGCAGATGCCCATATCGAACTGGTTGAAACCCGGATCCTGAACGAAGAGCTTGATCGCGTCGCCACGATCATACGCAAGCTCACCAATCCACCTGAAGATGTCGTGAGCACACGCAGCGCACTGAATATTAATTCCGTGATTCACGAGATGGTAACTTTGCATGAAAAATCTCTTTTTTCATCCCACAATATTCGCGTGGAAACACATCTGGACCATCAACTCCCCGAGATCGTTTCAAACCCGCAGAGCATCAAGCAGGTCCTTGTGAACTTGTTCAAGAATGCTGCCGAGGCCATGCCACATGGCGGAATGCTCACTGTCTTGACTGCGGCCGTCGTAAGACAAACCCAACACGACTCAATTTCCATCATCATTAGCGATACCGGACCTGGAATCCCGAAGGAAATCTTCGGACATCTGTTCTCTCCGGTTAAAAGCACCAAGGGCTTGGGGAACTCAGGCATCGGATTATCCATAACATCCAGCATCGTTACGGAACTGGGTGGCACGATCACCTGCAAGACCGCGCATGACCAGGGTACGACCTTTGAAATCATCCTGCCCCGCACGCCAGAACACACCCAACATACACCCGAAATCAGCAGTTTCAGGGAGCAGAAATAATGATCAATCATGACCTACCAGCCGGTCTGGACGACAACTCAGCCACGCACTACGGCAGGAAAATCCTCATGGTGGATGATGAACCGAGGTTGGCCGAGAGCTTACGCTATCTCATGGCAAAACGTGGTTTTGATCAACATATCTGCACCAGCGGAATGGAGGCACTCGCTACGCTGGGGCAGGAAACCTTTGACCTCATATTGCTTGATCTCGGATTGCCGGACATGAGTGGCCATGAAGTTCTGGAGCACATCAGAAATATTTCTTCAGATACGCCCGTGATCATCGTCAGCGGCGAAAGCTCGATCGATGCCGCCATTGATGCATTGCACAAAGGAGTGTACGACTTCGTCAGAAAACCTTACGAAGCCGATCAACTGCTGCATACCATCGAGAATGCCTTACACCAGGTCGATCTCGAAAGAACCAACAAACTGATCAATGAAAAACTAGAGCACTCACGGAATTTATATCGGTATCTAGTGGATAGCTCCCCCGACATCATCTACACCTTGGATGAAGAAGGTAATTTCAGCTTCATCAACGACAGTGTCGAAACCCTGCTCGGTTATTCCAAGAAGGAAGTACTGGGCAAACATTACTCGACACTGGTGTATGAAGAGGATATTGACCGAGCCAAGTATGTATTCAACGAACGCAGAAGAGATCACCGTGTCGCCAATAATGTCGAGTTACGCCTCAAATGCAAGGACACTCACGAACGGTTCCGGCATTTTGAATCCAGCTTTGTAACCATCGTCCTGAAATCCAAGGGCTTGTACAGCGCTCACAAAAAAGATGAGCCATTTCTTGGAACCTATGGTGTGGCACGCGACATCCATGACCGCAAAAAAGCGGAGGAAACCATCCACTACCAGGCGTTTCACGACGCGCTGACTGACCTGCCCAATCGCGCACTATTCAAGGACAGACTAGGTCTAGCTGTTACCCAGTCACAACGTAATTCAGAGAGGTTCGCGGTCATGTTCATTGACCTCGATCGCTTCAAACTGATCAATGACACCCTAGGCCACCCGTTTGGCGATGAGTTGCTCAAGATCGTTGCTGCTCGCATCAAGAAATGCCTACGTGAAGGAGACACCCTCGCACGCGTAGGCGGAGACGAATTTACCCTGCTGCTACCCAAAATTGCCACCCAGAAGCACGTTAGCATGATGGCGACCAAGATTTTGGCCGAACTGCATCACCCATTTATCCTGGATGGACACGAAACGTTTATCTCAGGCAGCATCGGCATTGCCATGTACCCAGATCATGGTGACACCTCTGACCTACTCATCAAGAGCGCAGACATCGCCATGTACCACGTAAAGTGGGAAGGCAAAAACGGATATATGTTTTACAACGCCGAAATGAACTCGGTATTCAACCGCAAGCTTTCGATGGAAAACGAATTGAGGCGCGCGCTTGATGGCGACCAGCTCGTACTCTTCTACCAACCGCAAGTCCAGGTAGATCAACAAGCCATTGTTGGCGTAGAGGCACTTGTGCGCTGGATACATCCCGAGCAAGGTCTGGTTTCACCCTCAGAATTCATTTCCCTTGCTGAGGAAACAGGCCTTATTACACGTATTACGGAGTGGGTTGTCAGCGAATCCCTGAAACAATATCGCATTTGGTTGGAACTGGGGATAGAGAACCTCGAACTCTCGATCAACGTCTCACCTCAAGACATCGAACGAGAGGACTTTGTCAGCATGATCAAGAGTGCGCTAAACAAGCACCGCATAGAAGGCAGTACACTCAAAATTGAAATTACAGAAGGTACCTTGATGCGGGACATGGAGAACTCCATCATCAAGTTGAAGGAATTGAATGCGATTGGTGTAAAGGTTGCGATTGATGATTTTGGCACCTGCTATTCTTCACTTTCTTACCTGAAGAGATTCCCCATTAATACCATCAAAATCGACAAATCCTTTGTGCACGACATTCAGGAGGGCGTGCTTGATATCCCCATCATATCCGCCATCGCCGCAATTGCCCACGGCTTCAAAATGAACCTGATTGCAGAAGGCGTTGAAACAACTGAACAGATGGGAGTCCTTTCATCAATGGGGTGTCACGAGATGCAGGGATTTTTATTTAGCCGCCCACTGAATACAGAAGAGGCGACTGATGCGTTACGCAACCAGCACAAGGTGTTCCACCGCGCGCACCTGCCGATGCAAATCAATCCTTTAAAGATCAACTGATCCTACTGATGGCCTGCTCGAACACTTCATCGGGCGGGTCAGATCATAAATTCACAGAATGAAACTCAGGACGGTTGTGACCTAAACAGCAACTTTCCCTTGAATCGGTGGGTGCGGATCGTAGTTTTCCAAGGTGAAGTCTTCGAATCTGAACCCGAAGATGTCCTTCACCTCAGGATTGATGCGCATGGTCGGCAAGTGGCGCGTATCACGCGAGAGCTGTTCCTGCGTTTGCTCTAGGTGATTCAGGTAGATATGTGCATCGCCCAGCGTGTGCACGAAATCGCCGGCCTTAAGACCGCACGCCTGCGCCACCATCATGGTCAGCAGGGCGTAGGAGGCGATATTGAACGGCACGCCAAGGAAAATATCCGCGCTACGCTGATACAGCTGGCAGGACAGCTTGCCATCGGCGACATAGAACTGGAAAAAGGCATGGCAAGGCGGCAGCTTCATCTGGTCAACATCAGCCACGTTCCAGGCTGACACGATCAGCCGACGTGAGTCCGGGTTCTTCTTGATTGCCTCGACCACCTGGGCGATCTGATCGATGTGCGTGCCATCCGGCTTGGGCCAGTTACGCCACTGGTAGCCGTATACCGGCCCCAGATTGCCGTTTTCATCAGCCCACTCATCCCAGATCCGGACGCCGTTGTCCTTGAGGTACTTGATGTTGGTGCTGCCCTGCAGGAACCACAGCAGCTCGTGGATGATGGACTTGAGGTGTACCTTCTTGGTCGTCAGCAGCGGGAAGCCATCCTCCAGATTGAATCGCATCTGGTAGCCGAACACCGAGTAAGTGCCGGTGCCGGTGCGGTCTTCCTTCTTGTTGCCATGCTCGACGACATGACGCATCAGATCCAGATACTGTTTCATCTTCAGGTACGCGCAGCGACAAACTGCTTGATGGCAGCGTCATTCGCCTCCATCACTTCGTATCGTTGTGGCAGCGCCTCCAGCCCAGCCAAGTCGGCCGGACGTTCCGGAGCGTGGCCTAGCGCTTCCTGGATTGCATCTTCGAATTTGGCTGGCAACGCCGTTTCCAGCACCACCATGGGCACGTCAGCCTCACGGTGCTCCAGCGCCACTTTCAGGCCGTCCGCCGTATGCGTGTCGATGGTCACGCCATAGCGCGCGTGGGTCTCGCGTATGGTCTGCATGCGGTAGGTGTGGTTGCTGGCCCCTGAGACGAAGCCGTAGTCTGCCACCTTGGCGAAATAGCCGCCTTCATTGAGATCAAATGCACCGCCATGATCGACCTTGCCCCACAATTCGCGCATTTTCGCGCTGTCGCGACCAACCAGATCGAACACGAAGCGTTCGAAGTTGGACGCCTTGCTGATATCCATGGACGGGCTGCTGGTGTGGTAGGTCTGGGCGGAACCGCGCGGACGGTAGACACCAGTACGGAAGAATTCATCGAGCACATCGTTTTCGTTGGTGGCGACCACCAACTTGCTGACTGGCAGGCCCATCATGCGGGCAATATGGCCGGCGCAGACGTTGCCAAAGTTACCGGAAGGCACGGTAAAGCTGACCTGCTCGTCATTGCTGCGAGTCACGGCAAAGTATCCCTTGAAGTAGTACACCACCTGCGCGGCAATGCGACCCCAGTTGATGGAGTTCACGGCGCCGATCTTGTGCTGTGCCTTGAAGGCGTGGTCATTGGAAACCGCCTTGACGATATCCTGCGCGTCGTCGAACACGCCCTTGACCGCAATATTGAAAATGTTAAGGTCCTGCAAACTGAACATCTGCGCGGTCTGGAAACGGCTCATTTTCTGATGTGGCGACAGCATGAACACCTTGATGCCCTTTTTGCCACGCATGGCGTATTCAGCCGCTGAGCCGGTGTCACCGGAAGTCGCACCCAGAATATTGATCTCGCGCCCAGTCTTGGCCAGTACGTACTCGAACAGGTTGCCGAGCAGTTGCATCGCCATGTCCTTGAAGGCCAGCGTCGGCCCGTTGGAGAGCGACAGCAGGAACAAGTTGTCTTCCAGCTTCACGGTCGGCGTGATGTCGTCGGCGTTCTGGCCTTCACGGGTATGTCTGTACACATCCGCGGTATAGGTGCGGTTGACGATGTCGCGCAGATCCGCGACCGGAATGTCGTCAGCAAAGCGCGACAGGATGGTGAATGCCAATTCGCGGTAGTTCATGGCACGCATGGCGGCCAGATCGGTTGCCGTGAATTGCGGATAGCTTTCCGGCAGGTACAGCCCGCCGTCCGGCGCCAAGCCGCCGAGCAGGATTTCGCTGAAAGTCTGGGCCGGCGAGTTGCCGCGGGTCGAGATGTATTTCATGGTTGTTTAACCGTTCAGTTCTTCAAGGCGGATGCGGGTGATGCTGCCGGAAATCGCCGGCAGCGCTTCGATCTTCGCAATGGCCTGGTTGATGTTCTTTTCCACGGTGATGTGGGTGAGCATGATGATGTCGACTTCCTGTTCACCCTCAGCCGGTTCCTTCTGCAGGAAGGCATCGATGGAGATGGACAGGTCACCCAGAATGCGAGTAATGTCGGCCAGCACGCCCGGCTGATCCTTGGCGCGCAGGCGCAGGTAGTACGCGGTGCGCACTTCGTCCATCGGCAGGATGGGCAGATCGGACAACTGATCCGGCTGGAAAGCCAGGTGTGGCACGCGCTGATGCGGGTCGGCCGTAGCCATGCGCGTCACGTCGACCAGGTCGGCCACGACCGCAGAGGCAGTGGGCTCGGCACCCGCACCCTTGCCGTAGTACAAGGTGGGGCCGACGGCGTCTCCCTTCACCAGCACGGCATTCATCGCACCGTTGACGTTGGCGATCAGGCGTTTTTCCGGGATTAGGGTCGGGTGCACGCGCAGTTCGATGCCAGCATCGGTACGCTTGGTGATACCCAGCAGCTTAACGCGGTAGCCCAGTTGCTCGGCATAGCGGATGTCGTCACCAGTCAGCTTGGTAATGCCTTCGGTATAGGCCTTGTCGAACTGCATCGGAATACCGAAGCCGATCGCAGCCAGGATCATCAGCTTGTGTGCGGCGTCGATGCCTTCGACGTCGAATGTCGGATCGGCTTCGGCGTAACCCAGACGCTGCGCCTCTTTCAGCACCACGTCAAAATCCAGGCCCTTCTCGCGCATCTCGGTCAGGATAAAATTGGTGGTGCCGTTGATGATGCCGGCGATCCACTCGATGCGGTTGGCGGTCAGCCCTTCACGCACCGCCTTGATGATAGGGATGCCGCCGGCCACGGCCGCTTCGAACGCTACCATCACGCCCTTCTTCTGGGCAGCTGCAAAAATCTCGTTACCGTGCACGGCCAGCAGCGCCTTGTTGGCGGTCACCACGTGCTTGCCATTTTCAATCGCCTTCAGCACCAGTTCCTTGGCCACGGTGTAGCCGCCGATCAGTTCGACCACGATGTCGATGTTAGGGTCGGTAACCACACTGAATGCGTCATCGGTCACTTCGACAGCACCGCCGGTGACTTCCTTCGCGCGTGCAACGTCGCGGTCCGCCACTTTGGTAATACGGATCGGGCGGCCGGCGCGGCGGGTGATTTCTTCCTGGTTGCGCGTCAGCACAGTCCAGGTGCCACCACCAACAGTACCGATGCCCAACAGGCCTACATTGATTGGTTTCATTGCTTGTTTACGCTCTACTAGGTTATTGGTTCGCAGTTATTTGGAAGCACCGTGGCGCTTGCGATATTGTTCCAGGAATCGTGAAATGCGGCCGATTGCCTCGGTCAGATCGTCGGCATTCGGCAGAAACACGACACGAAAATGGTCCGGCGTCGGCCAGTTGAAGCCGGTCCCCTGCACCAGCAACACGCGCTCCTGCTCCAGCAACTCCAGAATGAACTGCTTGTCATCGCTGATCGGATAAATTTCCGGATCCAGCCTGGGGAACAGGTACATGGCGCCCTTGGGCTTCGAACAAGTCACACCCGGAATATCGGTCAGCAACTTCCAAGCGAGATCGCGCTGACGGCACAGGCGCCCCGTAGGCGTTACCAGGTCGACAATGCTCTGGTAACCGCCAAGTGCGGTCTGAATCGCGAACTGGCCGGGCACGTTGGCGCACAGGCGCATCGAAGCCAGCATATTGAGGCCTTCAATGTAGTCCTTGGCGTGCTTCTTCTCGCCGGACACCACCAACCAACCCGCACGGTAGCCGCAGGAACGATAGTTTTTGGACAGCCCGTTGAAGGTCACGAACAGCACGTCGTCAGCCAGCGAGGCGATCGAGGTATGTTCGTTGCCGTCGTACAGCACCTTGTCGTAAATCTCGTCAGCGAACACGATCAGGTCATGCCGGCGGGCGATGTCGATGATGCCCAGCAGCACGTCTTCCGGATATAAGGCACCGGTCGGGTTGTTCGGGTTGATGATAACGATGCCACGCGTGGTCGGCGTGATCTTGGATTCGATGTCCTTCAGATCTGGCATCCAGTCAGATTGCTCGTCGCACAGGTAATGGCGCGGCGTACCGCCGGACAGGCTCACGGCCGCGGTCCACAACGGATAATCCGGTGCCGGCACCAGAATCTCGTCGCCGTTGTTCAGCAGCGCATTCATCGCCATCACGATCAGCTCGGACACGCCGTTGCCGACGATGACATCGTCGGTGGTGACGCCAGTGATCTTCTTCTGCTGGGTGTAGTGCACGATGGCACGACGGGCGGCAAACAGGCCCTTGGAATCGCTGTAGCCAGAAGCATCCGGCAGGTTGCGGATCACATCCTGCACGATCTCTTCAGGCGCCTCGAAACCAAACGGGGCCGGGTTGCCGATATTCAGCTTGATGATGCGGTGGCCTTCGTCTTCCATCTCGCGCGCTCGCGCCAACACCGGGCCACGGATGTCGTAGCAGACGTTGTTGAGCTTGGCGGATTTGAGTATGGGTTGCACGTTCGAGCCTAAGGCAAAATAAAAGTGTGCTATTTTACTTGAATCTATCGGTCCTTACATCCATGAAGCTCCACCTCACACAATCCGCAGGCAATCAGCTCATCACCGGCTATGGCGAGGGCTGGGTCGAAGTTAACGAAACGCGCTACGAACACAGCCTTATCGTGCTGCCCGGGCTGCTGGTCACCGATTGGACTGTCGCGAATTTTGATGCCCTGGCCGAAGCGCATTTTGAGCGCCTGGCAGCACTCGCCCCGGAAGTGGTCCTGCTCGGTACCGGAGACCTCCACCGCTTCATCCACCCTCGTCTCAGCCGCGCCCTGACGATGGCGAATGTCGGGCTGGAGTGCATGACCACCGCCGCCGCCTGCCGCACCTACAACATCCTGATGGCCGAGGGACGGCACGTCGCCGCAGCCTTGCTGATTTAGGCAGACGAAACACCGCACCCTGAGCAGTCGTTCATTTCCCCATTTGGCGCCCATTTGGATCACACGTCAGCGCATAACGGACACGCGCAATAATTTTCTTGCCATCCTCAGGCAACCTCATTAGCATCCCTTTTGTCTTTATGGGCATACAACCATTTCAACGACCGCCCAGGGGGAAATTAGGATGCGCAATATCAAGCTATTCGATACGGATAGCCATCGGTTTGTATTGCTGAACGAGAGCGAGCCTGGGGAAGAAGACGGCATCCGTTCCAACCAGTATCTCGTACAACATGACGGCGCCGGCGTGCTGCTTGATCCGGGCGGTTTCGGGGTCATGCCACGCGTTTTGGCAGAAATGCTGCGTTACCTCAGCCCGACCCAGATTCAAGGCATTTTCCTGTCCCATCAGGATCCGGACATCGTTGGCGGACTCTCAACCTGGCTGGAACTCACGAAATGTCCAGTCTACGTATCGCGCATCTGGATGCGTTTTCTTCCACATTACGGTCTGCAAGACATGTCGCGCTTCGTTGGCGTGCCCGACCAGGGCATGGATTGCGAAGTGGCTCCCGGATTCCACCTAAAAGTACTCCCGGCGCACTTCCTGCACTCGGAAGGCCAAATCAATGTCTACGACCCGGTTTCCAAAATCCTGTTTACCGGCGATATCGGTGCCGCGATGCTACCTATGGAAAAGAACGACCCGTACGTCGACAATTTCGAAAGCCACCGGCCTTATATCGAAGGATTTCACCGTCGCTACATGTGTTCCAACAAGGCCATCAGATGCTGGCTGGACACCATCGCCGACCTTGAGATCGACATCATCGCACCGCAACACGGTCCCATGTATCGGGGCGAGGCTGTACCGGCGTTCTTGAACTGGATCAGAGACTTGCAATGCGGCATCGATCTGATGCAGAGCGGCGGACGTTTCCCCCAAGAGTTCGCATGACAGTCGTGCTCCCGCATTATCTGGAAGACGCACGCCTGCGTGTGATCGACCGCATGGCTGCTCTGCTCGAAAGCCAGACGCGCACCAAGGCCTTTGGCAATAACCTGAGCACGCTGATCAGGGATGCTCACACAGAAATCCTCGGCACGTTACGGGAAATCGCTACGCAGAGTGACGCCCCGGAACTGACCTCCCGCATCGACCAGGCGGTGGAGATGTGTTCCCGACTCGATGCCACGCTCAACCTGCTTCTGGACGAGCGCCAGCGCCAGTGGTACAGCAACGGCAATCATATACAAGCCACGATGCAGGAGTTCAACGGCATTCTGGGCGACCTTTCCTCCACGCTGGTTGAGAAGGATCTGTTCGAGCGTCAGAGCAAGGTGCTAGAACATATCATCCTGTCGCACGAGCATATTTCTCAATGGAAAGAGTTCGTGCAGGAAATCCTGGCGGACTTCCACGAAATCTTCCCGTTCAATTTCTTCTTTATCGCATTCTCGGAGGAGCACGTCCTTTCGCTGTACATGTACTACCTCGGCAACTATTCCGAAGATCTTAAAAAGCAGGCGCGACAAAAGCTTGCCGCACAGATGATCGCCAACCTGGACTTGCCTGCCGACGCACCGATGGACATCGAGGAATTCGTCGTCAAAGCCTACGGCGATGTAGACAGCGTCGACGATGCCCGCATGATCACGGTCGCAGTCCCTGAGCACACGCCCAAGCTTGCGGGGCTGCTGGGCGTCGCCTACGTCTCAGCGGACATGCTGACGGCACAGGAAGAAAGCATCGTTCGCTCCATCCTGTCCGTCATGGTCATGGTGGTCGGATCCAGCAAGCTGCTGTCGAAGACGCTAGAAGAACTGGAATATTATTCCCTGCACGACCCGCTTACCGGGCTATACAACCGCCGCCAGTTCAACGCGATGCTGGAATACGAAATCGGACGGTCGGAGCGGCACCGGCATGAGTTTTCGCTTCTGCTGCTCGACCTCGACGACTTCAAGGACATCAACGACTCGTACGGCCACCCGACTGGAGACGATGCCCTGCGCGGCGTTGCCGACCTCCTGCACAGCCACATTCGCAAAGGTGATCTGGCAGCACGCATCGGCGGCGACGAATTCGCCCTGATCCTGACGGAAACCGGGTCCGAAGGCGCCCTCAGAGTCGCCGAGTCGCTGGGGCAATCACTGCGCGCGCAGGTCTTCAATGCACCGGATGACCGCCGCTTCCACCTGACGGTATCCACCGGGATCATCACCTACCCGCACGATGCACGGAATATTGCCGACCTGCTGGCGGGTGTCGACGTCGCCATGTACCGGGCCAAGGAGATGGGTAAGGACGGTGCCTGCACGCTTGAAACATTGGTGGGCCGCATCCAGGCTGGGCGCACGACACGTGACTATGCGGAAAAACTGCGCGATGCCCTGCAAGAAGACCGCATCATTCCGTACTTCCAGCCGATCATCGATTGTCAGACAGGCAAGACGTTCGCCTTTGAAACCCTGGCGCGCATGGTCGAACCCAATGGCGAGACCATCTCGGCCGGCATGTTCATCGATGCCATCGAAAAGTATGGCCTGGGGCGCGAGCTCGACCGAGCCATCATCACCAAGGCCTTGCATACCAAGCGCGACCGGATGCAGAGCGAACTCTCACCAACCAAACTGTTCATCAACCTGTCTGCGCAGGAAATCCAAGGGCGCGGCATTCTGGGCTATGCCGAAGACCTGTGCACCCGATTGCAGATCCCCCCGGAATGCATCGTGTTCGAAATTCTTGAACGCGACGCCATCGGGGACATGACCAACATGCGCAAGTTCCTCACTAACCTGCGCGGCAAGGGATTTGCCTTTGCGCTGGATGATTTTGGCAGCGGCTACAACTCGTTCCACTACCTACGGGAACTTCGCTTCGAGTACGTCAAAATCGACGGCGCTTTCGTCCGCAACATCCTGAATTCCAGGATCGATTACGCGCTGGTCCAGAATCTCTCCCGCCTCTGCCAGGACATCGGCATTCAAACCGTGGCTGAGTTCGTCGAGAATCAAGAGATACTCGACGCGCTGATCCACATGGGCATCAACTACGCACAAGGCTTCCATATCAGTATGCCCTTGCGTGAAATAGGCGATTGATCGGTCCATCCGCATGATGAAAGCACCGCATCTGGCTCAACGCGTCCTGGGCCGTGGCGCCAGCGTCTCAAGGCTTATTCCGGAAGCCTGTCTCAGGAAATAGACGTCACTCCATAAGCAACTAGCTTGCGTTTTTCTGCACATATGCCACAATGTACTAACTAGTATGTATGTGAGGTATAGGCATGAACCCACTTGAAACCCCCTGGTTTTTCCGCATGGTCGAGGGCGAAGCCCGTACGCCAGCGGAGCGTCTGCTGGCGGTATTTCATGTGGCGGAAAAATGGATAGCCGCCCCCGGCATACGCGAAGACCTCTCCGAGGTGTACGCAAAACACAGCTACGGCACGCAGACTTGCATGCAGCTCAGGCATTTCCTGTCTGGTCTGGCCTCCTCGGCCGGCGCAGACAAGCCCGATGTGCTGGCCAGCCATCTGGTGATCCTGCTGCAAGGTGCCATCGTCGAGGAGCTGCGCAATCCGGAACTGCATGCCATGTCCGAGGCCACCAAAGTCGCCAAAGCGGTCATCGCACAGGCAAGGCCGCACATCCGCCGGCGCAACTTTGCGCTGCTCTCTACAGGAGGGCTGGCCGCCTCCGTACTCGCCGGTTTCATCGGCTGGCACCTGCTAGCGGCTTTCCATCAGCCTGCACAAGTCACCAACACCGTGATCATCGCATCCAACAAGGCGGTTCTGCTGCCCACCGGCATCAGTCCGTCGGAAATGGAGGCGGTCCTGACCCTGCATGAACAGTTTGAACGCGGCATCTGCCCGGCACCGCACCTGGTCACGCTCCCACCGGGGCAAATGACGGCCTATATGAACGTCATCAATTTCCGCACCCCGGAAAATCCGGCCGCGGACCGTGAGAACCTGAAAGCCTTCATGGCCTGGTTCAATAAAACGCAATCGACGGAATGCTACTACGCACCGAAAAACGGCCACACCACAGTTTCGTGGACTAAAGGCTAGATCCAGAGGACAGACCGAACATGGCAACACAAATGCGCGAACATATCCTGGGGGTCGCTTCCGACCTCTTCTCCAACCGGGGCATCAATGCCACCAGCGTCGATACCATCGTGGCTGAAGCCGGCATCGCCAAGGTCACGCTGTACAAGTATTTCAAATCCAAAGAGCAATTGATACTGGAATACCTGCGCCAGTACGACGAAAAGCTATGGCAAAAGCTCTCCTCCCGCACGACGGGCCAGGAAGCGCCACGCGAGAAGGTCATGACGCTGGTCAATGCCGTGATGGACTGGATCGAGGATCCAGAATTCAAGGGCTTCGCGTTTGTAAAGGCGTCGGTCGAATTTCCACAATTGGAGAATCCTGTTCACCAGACAAGCGTGGAATTCGCACAAACGTTACGCAACACCATCGCCGGTATCGCCGCCGAAGCTGGCATCAAAAACGCAGAAACTCTGGCACTGCAGCTTTCCATGGTGATTGAAGGTGCAGCCATTACCGAGAACATGCAACGTGATTCCGGGGCAGTCCAGCATGCCAAGGACCTGGCAAAAATCCTGATCGACACTGCCAAATAAAAATACTTACTAGTTAGTATGCTCCTGTGGCATACTGGGAAAAAAGCTGGAAAACACCCAGGAAAGGCAGTGATAGAATCGAGCGCCATAGGCAGCAGGCCTCGATTCCACGCCAAGTCAACATCAACCAAGGGATAAACTGAAGATGGCAAGCACCGACAACCAACTTTCCGATTGGCGCAATCAGGCGCTGAAACTCGAATCCGAAATCAACAAGGTCGTTGTCGGTCAGGAAAAGCCGGTCCGCCTGATTACTACCGCGATTTTTGCACGCGGCCACGTGCTGCTGGAAGGCGATGTTGGCGTCGGCAAGACCACCCTGCTGCGCGCGTTCACCCGCGGGATCGGCGGGGGTTACGAGCGGATCGAAGGCACCATCGACCTGATGCCCAACGACTTGGTGTATCACACCTATCTGGGCGAGGATGGCCGCCCGCACGTGGATGCGGGGCCGCTGCTGCGCGAAGGTGAAAACCTGGCCGTGTTCTTCTTCAATGAAATCAACCGCGCCCGCCCGCAGGTACACTCGCTGTTGCTGCGCGTAATGGCCGAGCGTACGCTGTCGGCCTTCAACAAGGAACACCACTTCCCGCACATGCTGGTATTTGCCGACCGCAACCAGGTGGAAAAGGAAGAAACCTTCGAAATCCCGTCCGCCGCTCGCGACCGCTTCATGATGGAAATCGGCATTGCGGTGCCGAACAACCACAACATTCTGGAATCGCTGATATTCGACACGCGTTACCACAACGCCGACAAGCTGGTGAGCAACGTGGAAGCCGATGTGCTGCACTTCGACAAGCTGAACGACATCGCCGTCGCGCTGCAGGACCACGTACAGACCAGCCCGACACTGCGCAAATACGCGCTGGATCTGTGGCTCGCCACCAAGAACCCGTCCAACTATGGCATCAAGATTGATGGTGTCGACATCAACCGCCTCGTGCTGGCAGGCGCCAGCCCGCGCGGCATGAGCATGATGATGCGCGCAGCCCGCGTCAACGCCTGGCTCAACGGCCGTGAGGCCGTGCTGCCCACCGACATCCATGCCGTGTTCCACGAAACCGTTGCGCACCGTCTGGTGTTCAGCCCGGTTTATGAAATGCGCCGCACGGAAATTGCACGCGAGCTGCTGTCAGGCATCGTCAACGCCATCTCTGCACCCTGATGATCCCCGAGCAGATAAAGGAGTTCAATTACCAGATCGGCTGGCGTTCGCGCGGCCGGCACCCTGGGCGTCACGCCAGCGCGGAACGCGGGCTGGGCATGGACTTTCGCGGTCATGCGCCGCTGATCGCCTACCCAGATCCGCGGCGCATCGACCTGCGTCAGACGATACGCGACCCGTTCGACCAGATCTGGGTGCGCATCTTCAACCAGAAGAGTTCGGTGCCGGTGACGGTCGCCTGCGACCTGTCCGGCTCCATGGGATTTGCAGGTCAAATGCGCAAACTTGAAATCGCGTCCGAAATCACCGCGTCGGCCGCCTACTCCGCCTTCCGGGTCAACGACCCCTTCGGCTTTATTGGCTTTGACGAACAAGTACGTGAAGATTTCCTGTTCAATTCCAGCGTCAAGGTCCATGGCGCTTTTGAACTAGCTGAGCGTCTCGCCGCCTACCATCCGCCGCACTCCGGCGCTGGCGGCATCGCCGAGATCAACCGCTATCTGCCGCGCGAACGTGCGCTGGTACTGCTGATTTCCGACTTTCACATGCCGCTGGAAGCACTGGGCCAAGCCCTGAATTCCATGATGCGTCACCATGTCGTACCGCTGGTATTGTGGGATGCCGCCGAGTATCGCAATCTGCCGGAGTTCGGCATTGCCAGCATCACCGACTGCGAAAGCGGCATGCGCCGCACCTTATTTCTGCGCAAGTCATATCGGGAACGCATCCTGCAGTCGTTTGAAGACCGCCGGATCGCACTCGAACAACTGTTCATGCGCTATGACATGCCGCCGCTGTTCATCGAAGATGGATTCGAGCCGGACGACCTGACCGAATACTTTTACCAGTTTGTGGCTGCCTGATGATGAAAAACTCCAGACTCTTCCTTGCCGCGCTCGCCTGCCTCTGGCTGACAGCTGTAAATGCCGACGAATCCGACGCTAGCGACCCGCGCGTCACGATGCGCACCATTGAACCTGCGCGCGATGTGGGCTATACCGTGGGCGACATCCTGACCCGCACGGTCATCCTTGAGGTCAAGCAACCTTACGAATTACTGCCGACTTCCCTGCCCATCGCCGGTAACCAGAAGAAACGGCAAAATCAGGAACAGGGCATCGAAGTCAGCAAGGTCACGGTCGAAAAAAGCACAGGTGCCGGGACCAACGTCTACAAGCTCGAACTGAGCTACCAGGTATTCACCAACAAGGTCGTCGCCCGCCCGGCCGCCCTGCCTCCAGAGTTCATCAAATTCGGCGGCAAGGGTGAGAATTTCAGGGTGCGCATCCCGAGTTGGAGCTTCCGGATTTCTCCCCTCTCCGTCTTTGGCGCGGTGGATGTCGAAAAAGACATGAGCGGTTTTCGCGGGCCCTTGCTGATGGATGACAGCCAGCACCGCCGATGGCTGAAAGTCCTGCTTGGCATCCTTACAGTATCCGGACTGGGGCTGCTGTACATCCTCGGCGCTTATGCCTGGCTGCCGCGCATGGGCCGCCCGTTCGCGCATGCCTGCCGTGACCTGAAAAAGTTGCCACGCGATGACGCCGGCATCAAACTTGCCGTATCCCGCGTACATCAGGCATTCAATGCCTCCGCCGGCACCGGCATTTTCGAGGCCAGTAGCTTCATGCTGCGCAAGCCGGGGTTTGCGCCGGTGGCTGACGACATCGTGCGCTTCTTCAATTTGTCGCGCTCAGTGTTTTTCGAGCCTAACGTCACCCACAGCATTGATGGCGACGTCATGACATGGCTGCAACAATTCTGCCGTCGCTGCCGCGATTGCGAGCGTGGACTGAAGTAAATGCTATTCAATACCTACTGGCTGTTGTTCCTGCTGCCGCTGGCATTGCTGCCACTGCTGCTCGAACGTACCCATAGTCGCACCTATTCGTGGGTGGACTTGCTGCCCAGGGATCGGCTGTCGGACCTGGTTGGCCTGCTGCTGAAAACCCTGGCCGTGCTGGCACTGCTGTTCATCGTGCTAGGCATGGCCGGACCGCACACGGCCGCACAAAAGGTCGAGCGAATCGGCGAAGGTGCCCAACTGGTTCTAACCATTGACCGCAGCGCGAGTATGGACGACCCGTTCTCCGGCTCCACCGTCAGTGGACGCGCCGGTGAATCCAAATCTGCAGCAGCACGCCGATTGATCACAGATTTCGTCAACCAGCGCAAGAACGACATGTTCGGCATGGTCACATTCAGCAACTCCGCCATGTACGTAATGCCACTGACCCAGAGCCGCGAGGCGATTCTGGCCGCCGTGGATGCGGCTGGCGGCCCTGGCTTATTCCAGACCAACATCGGCAGCGGCCTCACTAGCGCCATGGCCATGTTCGACCGGGCGCCCGACTCAGGCTCTCGGGCGGTTATCCTGATCTCAGACGGTGGCGGGCGCATGGGCGGCGACACGCAGGCCAAACTGCGCGACTGGATGGAACGCATGCACATCAACTTGTACTGGATCGTCCTGCGCCAGCCTGGCGGCTTGAGCATCTTCGACAAGGACTTCAAGCCCAAGGAAGACGAGCCGTTGCCGCCGGAAATCGAGCTGCACCAGTATTTTCAGACCCTGCGCACCGAGTATCACCCTTACGAAGCGGATGATCCGCAATCGCTGGCCCTGGCGATCGAGGACATCAACCGCAAGGAAAAAAAGCCCATTCGTTATCTGGAAGAAATTCCCGGGCGCGATTTCACAACGCATTGCTTCGCACTGGCGGCCCTGGCGATCGGGCTATTGCTAGGGATAAAACTCGTTGAGGTAAAAACATGGCACTGAGTGCAAAAAAACTGACGGCTGTCCTGCTAGTCACCGCCATCGCATCGGCGATCGGTGCGGCATGGGAAGCCTACCGCATCCATCAGATAGAGCATTTCAACCAGGCGATCGTCAACGGCAAAACCCCGACGACGGATACGCAGTCGTTCGAGGCCAAGTTCTCGACGGCCTACTGGCTGGCCAAAGGTGGCCGTTACCAGGATTCCACCCTGCTGTTCCTGCAATTGCTGGAGCACAGTACGCCCACGCAAAAATCCGCCGTGCAATACAACATGGGCAATATCTTTTTCCTGCGCGGACTGATCATCAATGGCCGCGATATGACAGTGAGGGACGAAGCGGTATACCTGTTCACGCAGGCCAAGACCGCCTATGTGCAGTCGCTCAAGCTGGACAATTCTTTCTGGGATGCCCGTCACAATCTGGACCGCATCCTGATGATGTTGCCAGACGCACCGTCGCCCGGTGTCGGTGATTCCGATTCGCCCGGCCTGATCATGGGCAACATTCCGGTAGGGTTGCCCTAAGTGACCAAGCTCCGCGCATACCTCGACTATCTCAAGCATCACCGCGACACCACATTGCTGGCGGGTGCAACGTTGCTGTTGCTGCTCGCTCTGGTGCGGCCTACTGTCAACATGCAGCACGACATCTACAGCTACATGCTGGTAGTCGACATCACGCAAAGCATGAACGTCGAAGACATGCGCCTGAATGGTCAGACCGTCAGCCGCATCGACTACACCCGCCATCTGCTGCGCGAAACCGTGGCCAACATGCCGTGCGGCACGCGCGCCAGCATTGCGCTCTTCTCCGGTGCCAGTGCGGCATTGCTGTACAGCCCAGTCGAGGTCTGCCAGAACTACGATGTCCTGCAGGACACCATCGCCCATCTGGAATGGCGCCAGGCCTGGTCGGGCAACAGCCGCCTGCGTCAGGGCGCGCAGGCAATTGCCCACCTGGTCCGGACAGCACGCGAGCCTACGCAGGTCATCTTCTACACTGACGGCGAAGAGGCCCCGCGCCTGCACGCGTTTAACACACTGGATCTTGCCGGTTTTCAGGGTGGAAAAGGCTGGCTGGTCGTCGGCATCGGCGGCGATAAGGGCACGCCCATCCCCAAGCTGGACGAGCACAACAAGGTGCTGGGCTACTGGTCAGCAGAAAGCATGCGCATGCAGCCGGGCATTGCCCAGATTTCGCAGGAAAACGTCGGTGCCCGCAACGACGAAGTAGCGGCGACCGACGATGAGCGGGTTTACTCCAAGCTTGATGAAGAATATCTCAAGAAATATACCGCCGAGATTGGCAGCGCATACGTGCGCGGCGACAATATGGTCAAGGTGCAGGCGGCCATGGACCAGTTGAAACCAGCACGCCACGACATCTCCCCAGTAGAAATTCATCGCTATCTTGCCGGTCTGGCTGGCCTGCTGCTGATCTTCGCCTACCTTGGGCAGCATCCACTAAGTCTATTGCGTCAACTTATGCAGCGCCGCAGAAGGAAAACCGCTCCCTAGGCTGCATCTCCCAAAGGAAACCGCCATGCCAGAACTCTACGGATTCGACGCCTTCTCGCCCAAGGAAATTGCCGAGCGGGTTGAGAATATCGGCGTCGCCAAGGCCCGCTTGCCCCTGCTGCCCATGGCCATGCTCGGCATCGTGGCAGGTGCGTTTATCGGCCTGGGCGCCCTGTTTTACGTCCTGGTCCTGTCGGACCCAACGCTTGGGTTCGCTGCTGGCCGCGTGCTGGGTGGGCTGGTGTTCTCCCTAGGCCTAATTCTGGTGGTCATCGCCGGCGCCGAACTGTTCACCGGCAACAACCTGTTGGCCATGGCATGGTGCGATGGCAAGATTTCTACGCTGGAGGTATTACGGAACTGGCTGATCGTCTGCTGCGCCAACTTCATCGGCGCAGCCGGGCTGGCCGTACTGGTTTATCTTTCCGGACACCCGGACATGAACAACGGACTGGTTGCAGCCAAGTATGTGCAGATTGCCGCCGCCAAGTGCGCCATGCCTTTCTGGACAGCCTTTTTCAAAGGCATGCTGTGCAACGTACTGGTGTGCATGGCGGTCTGGATGGCACTGGCGGGACGCAGTGTGATGGATAAAGTCGTCGCGATCGTTTTCCCTATCTCCGCTTTCGTCGCTGCCGGGTTCGAGCACAGCATTGCCAATATGTACCTGATACCGATGGGCATGCTGCTGCAGGGGGCGGATTCCTCCGCCATCAGCTGGCTGGGATTCTTCCATAACCTGCTGCCCGTCGTCCTGGGCAACCTGTTCGGCGGCAGCGTACTGGTAGGCGTGGTGTATCACATCATCTATCGGCGCGGCAGCAAGCCGGAATAGCCTTTAGCAGTGCCCAGACAACCACATATCAACCACGTCATCGGCACGACCTGCGATCAAGGCAGATCGCACGATTATTGCGTCATGCGCTCGAACAAAAGTTTGCGCTCCGGCAGGCGTAGCAAGGGCTTTACTTCGCAGTATTCCATCTCCTGCTCATCGACAAAGCGCACCGCAGCCTCACCTGTGCTGACCTCGCGCGCAATGGCTTGCACGCTAGAATGCCAGTGTGCAAGCAACGCCACCCAATCTGGGAACTCTTCTTCTGAAAAATCCTTGCGCGACTTGTCCTGATCCAATCCCAGCACGCCCGGCAGCAAGGACGCTTCCGCAGCGATCCCGCTAAAGCGCCTATCGTCGTTGCGCACCTTGGCAAAGACGACGGCAACGACCTGTTCGCCGGACAGCGCAACTGAGGCGTATATCGGCAGTTGTGGCTCGGTGATACGGTCGTCGGCCCAGTTCTTGAAATCCACGGTTGACCCGGTCTTGTAGTCGATGATCACCAGCCGGCCACCGTACAGCATATCGATACGGTCTATGACCAGCCGCACGGCGATGCCTTCGATCTCCAGCCTGACCTCCTGCTCGCAAGCCTGCACCTCAAAAGGCACTTCACGGGTTTTCTCGAATGCAAGCCACGACAACACCAGTTGCTGCAAACGATCGCCTTCCAGGGCGGTAAATCCGGGCGGAAGAGGCTCTTCACGTGCGGCATTGAAGCTCTCCAGCGCCTGCGACACGGCCTCGGCCACCGCACTTGCGAGCGCAGCATCCGTCATCGCAGCCAGGTCCTTGGAGCCACGTCCCTGCCAGAAGCGCTCCAGGGCCGCGTGCAGCAAGCTGCCTCGACCGGCAGCATCCAGCCCATCGACTGGTGTATCCAATGCACGCGCACCGAGACGGAACTGGTAATAGGCCCAGGCTGGGCATACCGCTTGAGCCTTGAGCAGCGAGGCCCCGCCCGGAATACGCTCGCCTTCTCGCGCCTGCGGCGCCAGATGATCGTCCACTTGCACCATGGCGCTGACGGGTTGTGCCGCCAGCGTTTCAGCCAAGGTTGCGACCAACGCCGGTATCTCGCTCATCGTTGGCAATCCTGCAACCAGCGGGCTCGGCCTCAATTCACGATCGCCATCCGCATGGGCATGGCTGAAAATCACCTGATGAGCGCTCAGCAGCAGGCGTTCGTGGATGGCGCGCGCGAACTCAGCCTGCACGGCAGCATCCGCATTCGGTGCGTGTGCGGTGCGCTGAGCTGCTGCCGGCAGCAGCGGGTTCGGCCGTGCCGGCGGCGGCCAGACGTGGTCATTCATCCCCATCACCCACAACGCATCCAGCGGCGCGCCCGCGGCCTCCAGCATGCCCATCACCTGCAGCGGTGGATCGCCCTCGGTACGCACCTGAAAAATCTGTTCGCTGCAGGCCTGACTCAACCGGCGCAGGGCTTCGGCCATGTCGGTCATACCCAGCAACGTGTCCAGCCGCGCAAGTCCCTCCAGCGTTTCCGAAAAGGCCTGGCGCGCTTGAAATTCATGGCTGCTGAGTCCGCGCTCCCCCGGCCATCCAGCCGCGCCCAGCAACATGCGAAACGCTGACGCCCAGGCGGAGGGAAGCTGACGCGCAGGCTGTCGGGCGTGCACCTGCAGCAGGGCATCGAGATCATCCGCCAACTGCGCAACGGCAATGCCGCGCTCCGCCTGTTTTCGGACAAATCGACACAGCCGGTCCAAGGTGACAACCGCTGGCAAGTCGGCGCGCATGGCTGCTTCCACCTGCGCACGTGCATCGGCCTCACCTAGGCCCGCAGACCAGTACGGTTGCAATAACAGCGTGCCAAAGGCCGCCTGCTCGACACGTCTGCGTCCCGCAACGGCATGCAGCAGCCCGAGTCCTGCGGTTACCATCGGATGCGAAATCAAGGCGATTCCCAGGGAAAAGTCGTATAAGCGCGGCATTTCGGCCGCGGCCGGCAATATCGCCTCGGGATGCAACACGTCGTCCAGCAAGGACGCCAGCTTGGTACGCAGCGCACCCAGTTCGGGGGCCACAATGGCAATACGCGTCTGTTGATTTTGTGCCAGATGCTGCCGCGCCCAGGCCACCGCCGCACGACATTCCGCGTCGGCATCGGCCAGCTTCACCTGTACCGCCTGTGCCGGCTGATCAAGCCCTGCAGACCACCGCGCTATCGTGACGCCCCGCGCAGTCAGCACATCGAACAGCCGGGATTCCTGCGGACTGAGACGGTCAAACCCGGCGATATGAAGCTGTTGCGGCAGCCGCCCCGCGCCGCTTTCCAACTGATCAATCTGCCATTCCAAATACCGTGCAGGCTCCAACCAGCCCGAGTTTGCACAGGCCTTGCGGAAGGCACTCCGCCAACGCAGGAACTGTTGCGTCTCCTCGGCTTGTCCCCCCGCTGGCAAGTGCATGCGCCATACCTGCAACAAATGGTTGGCCTCCATCGCCACGGTCGCCATGCCGCCCCGATCAAGCAGCGATTCGATCAGCTCGCCAGCCAAGCAGGATTCGATGGCCTGCTCCCACAGGATGCGTTCCTGTAGTGCGTTGGGCACCAGCATCGGTGCGGCCGCTGCCTGGATTTCTCCGCACAGCAAGGCATCGCCGATGATGTCCTCCAGCCATTGCACCAACGGCATGGCTGGAAGCGGCTGCCACTGCGCATCTCCCGCCTGCCGCCGCGTGCGGCCATAGGCTAGCCGGAGGCTGCGGGCGAGTCTATGGGTAGAGCAAAGAATGGGAGAGGAATCCATGCGCAGCATTGTACCTGCAGCCTGATCGGGACCGCACCCGATCGCTGTTAATTGGTGCGAGGCTTGTCCTGCGTCAACAGCAGAAAAGGGCCATCGTAGGCGTGGGCATGCACACTGAACATTTCCGCAATAAACCCTTCGAGCTGCCGGATCGCCTCGGACGGGTTACCGCGTTGGCTCATCAGCGACGAAGCACGCATCAACTTGCGCACCTCCTCAATCAGCCGATGGTGTTCAGCCTGATGCTGAAGAAAATACGCATCTTCGTCAGCGGCCTTGAGCATACCCTGAATAATTTTCTCCTCGTTTTCGAAATGCTCGGCAATGAGGTCTAGAAAATCGTAAAAAAATGAGGCTAGGCGACCCTGGCAGGTAGCGACCTGCGCGCGCGTGCAGCCATAGCAATTCCCGCTGGCGCCAAAATTCTCGCAGGTATCGCGCAAGTCTTTCAGAAACTGCTCCAGCCTGGCATGTTCATCATCGATCATGCGCCGCTCGGAAGCAGAGAGAACACTCGCAATTTGGTCAGGGCGTAAGCTCATGGGATAGTCCTTTTCGTCAGATCCCGATGCCGTATCCTACCCCGACTGATCAGGGTGTCAATCAACCATAAATACCTGCCAGGTCACTGTTAAAATAGCCCCATGGCCGAGCAGAAAAACTACATTACGCCGGAAGGTTACGCCCGACTCAAAGCTGAGTTTGACCAGCTATATCGCACCGAGCGCCCCAAGGTCGTTAGCGATGTCAGCTGGGCCGCCAGCAACGGAGACCGCAGCGAAAACGCCGACTACATTTACGGCAAGCGCCGCCTGCGCCAGATCGACTCACGACTGCGTTTTCTGATGAAGCGCATGGACGCAGCCGTGGTCGTCGACCCCAAGGAACAACAGGGGCTGGAAAAAGTCTATTTCGGGGCATGGGTGACACTGTATTCGGTCACCAAGGACGAAACGCACACCTATCGCATCGTCGGACAAGATGAACTCGACCCGTCCCAAGGCTATATCAGCTGGATTTCACCCCTGGCACGGGCGTTGATGGGCAAGCAACCCGGCAGCAGCCTTCGGGTTGAAACGCCGGGTGGAGAAGAAGAATTCGAGGTGCTGGAAGTCGATTACGCCTATCCTCGCAAGGGATAGGCGTAAAGTCATCCCTATCCAATCAAGCAACGACGCTAGGCCGCTGCGGCCGAAACCAGTCGAAGCGGCGAACAGTAAGCCCGGCAACCGGAACCGGTGGCCCTGTCCCCGTGGCACCCGCGGACCCAGCCCTCGATTTCCCGACCAAACTTCTCGACGAATATCTCGGAGTGCGTCACCAGATAGTCGATCAACTTGGCCTCAAGGCAGGCGGGGGTTCGATCGCTGCCTTTTCTGAGATAGGTGTCCCAGACAAACTCTTCGGGCAGCACACCGGATCGGAGTACTGCATCGGTGTATCCCAACGCCTCGTAAAAGCTTTTGACATCCAAAATTCGATGGACTGGCACGCCTTTCACCTCAATGAATCTAAAACCGGGAAGATTGTGGTTACTGCAGTTGTAGGTAATACGAAGAGGACTTTTCATAAACTCGCCAAAATTTAAGAGCTGATCAGCGTTACGGATGCGCACGGAAATTAATATCCGGACGGATATATTTTCGTGCCATAACGGAATGATGAACATCGCTAGTATTAGGGATCACTAGCATTAGCGAGCAGCCAACCCTATAATAATAAAAACTTAGTTAGTTACACTAAAATGCCTTCAATTATTTGCGTTGACCCCTCCATCAGCTACACGGCACTGGTCTCACAACTGGCTGCCGACGCTGGCGGTGCCGTCGTTGCGAGCCACCAGGCAGATGAAGCGTTCACCATCCTCAGCGGCCCTTACCCCTGTGCGTTACTGATCGTCGCCAACCAGCTTGACGGTAGCCAAAACGGGGTCGAACTGATACGCAGCACACGGCTATTGGCCCACAGAGTTACCACCCCCATCCTGTTCATCATGTCCGACCGTGACCCCGACTTGGCCAGGAGGGCCCTGCAGGCCGGGGCAACAGAAGTGGTGTTGCGCTCAGACAGCGCATTGCTGGACAGCCTGATTCATGAACACACCCATCCCGCTCCAGGGCCACTCCAAACCGGTCGCGCATTAGTGGTGGAAGATTCGGCAAGCCAGGCAGACTACGTCACGCAACTGTGTCTCACGCTCGGGCTCGCCGTGGATCGCTGCGCGTCGATGGAAGAAAGTATCGAAAAATTACAGGATACCGACTACCAGATCGCCATCGTCGACATTGTCCTTCAGGGCATCAGTAGCGGCCTGTCGCTGGTCAGACACATACGCCAATTACCCTCACCGCGCTCCCGACTACCGATACTGGTCATGTCAGGCTACGACGATGCGTCCAGGCGCATTGAAGCCCTGCGCATCGGTGCGGATGATTTTCTGAACAAGCCATTTTCCGAAGAAGAATTCGTCTGGCGACTGCACCGCATCATTCAGGATAGAAGCAACAACAGCATTGAAAGCACCTCAGCCGCCGTACAGAATGTCACTCCCTGGCAAGACCGCGGACTCTCGCAGCGTGAATGCGAGATTTGCCAGGCGCTGATTCAGGGCATCAACGACAAACAGATTGCCGCCGACCTGAAGATCTCGTTCTGGACGGTGCGCACCCACATTGGCAATATCTTTTCCAAGCTGGGCGTACTTAATCGGCGCGAACTGATGGCACGCTATCTGCCTGGCACGGGAAAATAAGCAAGCCTTCAATCACACTGTTTGAGACTTTTCTTCTCTGGCGTGCAAGAGGGTTTCGTCCGGCCCTGTTTCACGCTTTTGGTGAACTTGTGCCAGCCAGACTTTACCGAGTCCCCCGCTTTTTGCATGGTACCGCCCGAGCTCTTCTCCGGCTCGCTATGAGATTGTTGTGCCGTTCCTGCTTCAGAGGTTTTCTTCGCATCCGCAGCAGCGGCTGGCAGCATCACCAGCGAACACGCCACAGCCAGCAGTAGCATCAGTTTTTTCATCATCGTTCCTTTCAATCGATAAGCCGACGGCTAATCTATAACAAAAATATCGAGTATGTAACAATATCCGACCTATTTCCCGGAAAACTTGCATGCCCTCTCCCGCCCGCTGGGACATCTTCTGCCAGGTCATCGACAACTACGGCGACATCGGTGTTTGCTGGCGGCTGGCACGACAGTTATCGGTCGAGCATGCCATCGATGTGCGACTCTGGGTCGATGATCTGACCAGCCTGCAACCACTCAGTCCCGACGTCGACATCTACGCAGAGAGACAACGCTGTTCCGGCGTAGAGGTATGCCACTGGGTAAGCCCGTTTTCAGATCAGATGCCGGCCGAAGTCGTAATCGAAGCCTTTGGCTGCAACCTGCCGGACAACTATCTTGCAGCAATGGCAGCATGCGCGACAAAACCCGTCTGGATCAACCTCGAATACCTGTCGGCCGAATCCTGGGTGGAAGGCTGTCACAGCATGGCATCGCCCCATCCCCGCCTCCCGTTGACCAAGTATTTCTTCTTCCCGGGATTCACCCCCGCTACAGGTGGCCTGCTGCGGGAAAAAGACCTGTTCTCACAACGCGCGCGCCTGCAGCAACACCCGGGCAATTTCTGGCATGCGCTGCACCTGTCCCAACCTACAGCGAATGAAACTGTGGTTTCTCTGTTTTGCTACGACACGGCTCCCATCGCGCCATTGCTGCGCACATGGGAGGCTGCGCCCCATCCGGTGCGGTGCCTGCTGCCAGTCGGCAAAGCCCTGCCGCAGGTTGCTGCGCACATCAGCCGCCCCATGCTCGTGCCCGGCGACCAATGGCAACGCGGCAACCTGACCCTGCATATCCTGCCCTTCCTGCGCCAGCAGGCCTACGACGAACTGCTGTGGGCCTGCGATGTCAACTTTGTGCGCGGCGAGGACTCCTTCGTACGGGCCCAATGGGCTGCCAAGCCGATGGTGTGGCAAATCTACAAGCAGGAAGAACATGCGCATTTCACCAAACTGGATGCCTTTCTTGACCGCTATTGCGCCGCAATGGCGCCGTCGCTCGCATCCAGCGTACGTACGTTCTATCACGCCTGGAACGGCGATGGCAGCGCCTTGGCCTGGGATAGCTTAATCGAACAGGGCATCGCGCTGGAACAGCACGCAACCAACTGGGCGACATCCATGGCAAAACAAGCCGATTTAGCCTCTAACTTGGTGATTTTTTGCAAAAATCGGGTATAATGCGCGGCTTTTTTACCCCCGACATTTACTCCTATTCAGGCAGGACATCAGATGAAGACAGCTCAGGAACTCCGCGTTGGTAACGTTTTTATGGTTGGCAACGACCCCATGGTCGTGTTGAAGGCCGAATACAGCAAGTCTGGCCGCAACTCTTCCGTGGTGAAGATGAAGTTCAAGAACCTGCTCACTGAATCCCCGAGCGAAGCCGTCTACAAGGCCGACGACAAGTTCGACGTCGTCGTGCTGGAAAAGAAGGAAGTTACCTACTCCTACTTCGGCGACCCGATGTACGTGTTCATGGATGCCGACTACAACCAGTACGAAGTCGAAGCGGAAACCATGAGCGATGCGCTCAACTTCCTGCAAGACGGCATGGAATGTGAAGTGGTGTTCTACAACGGCAAGCCAATTTCCGTTGAACTGCCAAACTCCGTGGTACGTGAAATCACCTACACCGAGCCAGCCGTGAAGGGTGACACCTCCGGCAAGGTGATGAAGCCTGCCAAAATCAACACCAGCTTCGAACTGCCAGTCCCGCTGTTCTGCGAAATCGGCGACAAGATCGAAATCGACACCCGTACACTGGAATACAAGAACCGCGTGAAGTAATTCAGCAGTCATGCAAGAATAAAGGGGCTTTTCGCCCCTTTTTCTTTTTCATGTCGACCACGTCATACTTACAGAATGTCTGAACACACCCAAGTCGATATCCTGCTCGTCGGCGGCGGCATCATGAGCGCCACGCTCGGCACGCTGCTGAAGCACCTGGATCCAGCGCTGCGCATCCTGATGGTAGAACAACGAGATGCAGTTGCGCTTGAAAGCAGCGACGGCTGGAACAATGCCGGCACCGGCCACGCCGGCTACTGCGAACTCAACTACACGCCACAGGATGCCGATGGTCGGGTTAGCATAGACCGTGCGCTTGGAATCAATGCATCGTTCGAGGTCTCGCTACAACTCTGGTCCAGCCTGGTCGAACAAGGCCTGCTGCCCGCCCCAAAAAACTTCATCAACGCCACCCCACACCAGAGCCTGGTCTGGGGCGAGGCGGATGTTGCGTTCCTACGGCAACGGCACGCCCTGCTGCGTGCACACCCGCTGTTCCAGGACATGGCGTATACCGAAGACGCCGGACAATTGCGGGAATGGGCTCCACTAACCATGGCGCAGCGCGATGCTGGCCAGCCACTGGCGGCCACACGTGTAGACTATGGCGCCGACGTAGACTTTGGCGCGCTGACCCGCCACCTGATTCAATCGCTCCAGCAACGACCTGAAGTTGAGCTGCTGCTGGGCCACCGAGTAACGCATCTCAGCCATCAACAGAATGGCCGCTGGAATGTCCGCCTCAACACTGCAAAATCACCAGACCGCAGCATCGACGCCGGTTTCGTGTTTTTGGGCGCCGGCGGTGGAGCACTGCCGCTGCTGCAAAAATCCGGCATTCCGGAAGGCATGGGCTATGGCGGCTTCCCAGTCAGCGGCCAGTGGCTGGTTTGCAACAACTCCGACATCGTCAGGCAACACCACGCCAAGGTCTACGGCAAGGCGCCACTGGGGGCACCGCCGATGTCGGTGCCACACCTCGACACCCGCATCATCAACGGCCAACCGGCGTTGCTGTTTGGTCCCTATGCCGGCTTTACCACGCGCTTCCTCAAGCAAGGTTCGATGTTTGACCTAGCGGCATCGGTCAAACCCAACAATCTCAAGTCCATGCTGGGCGCAGGACTGCACAACATGGATCTAACCCGTTATCTGGTGGGCGAGGTCTTTCAATCGCATCATGCGCGCGTCAACGCCCTACGCAATTTCTTCCCTGCTGCCAGAGATGAGGAATGGTCGCTCGCCACGGCAGGCCAGCGCGTGCAGATCATCAAGCGTTGCGCAGACAAAGGCGGCAAGCTGGAATTTGGCACCGAAATCGTATCGGCCAGCGATGGCTCACTTGCCGCCCTGCTTGGCGCCTCCCCCGGTGCCTCGACTTCTGTGCACGCGATGCTGACAGTGATCGAACGCTGCTTCAGGAGCCGTTTATCGACACCTGAATGGCAAAGCCGACTGCAAACGCTGGTTCCCTCGTATGGCGCATCGCTGATCACCAACCCCGACTTGCTGAAAACCGTGAGAACAAAAACGCTGAACACCCTGTCGTTATTGCATCGCTGACAAGCTAACTTTAAAGTCAACCCAGCCAATGGGTTGGACACAACTCCGGGCGATAGATTATTCCGCGCGCCACGGCGTTATGGCCTTCCGGTTATATACCTAATTCCTGGATACGTTTTGAATCTATCGGATACCCTCGCCAGACTACGCACTCCAAACACTAAACCTCTGGGCACGTCGTTCCTGTTTGCGGCATTGTCCAAGGTGACGCGGACTTTTCTCGCTAGCATTAGCGTCCCTAAGTCGTGGCTGAGAGGATTCGAGTCGTGCTGGCCGCACCCTACCCGATCGGCACCAAACCCGAAAACAACGTCAATCGGCTGGTTGAACAACACCACACAAACAGCATCGAGGTGGTACTGTTCATCGGCCACGAAGTAAGCGCCAAGGACGTCCTGAAATACACCGACATAGCGATGCCATGGGCCAAGGAAGAAGATCTCAACCGCACTCCAAGCGGCAGTCTACCGCTGGGTGCCTGCCATCCTGATCGCCACCGTGCCTGCACACCCTAGCGACATAAACACACATGCTCATATGGTCAACAGCACCCCCATCGACACGTACGCAAATCACTCACAAATCGCGTTAAGCCCGCCTTAAGTTTGAGCAACTATCCTGCATGCAATCACTGTGCAAAAGGAGACTCCCATGCACCTGCTCAAACTCAAAACGCTTGCCTTCATGGCGCTCACCATCATATGTGCCCAGGCCGAAGCACAAACCCAACAAGAAACCCTGGCTGGATTGCAGCAGCAAGTCAGCGAAACAACGGGATTCCAAGGATTTTCAGCCGCACGCGGAGAACAGTTTTTCAATGACACGCACGCCAATAACTGGAGTTGCGCGACCTGCCACACCAGGAATCCGGCTAACCCAGGCAAGCACATCAAAACCAGCAAACTGATCCCACCGATGGCGCCTGCTATCAATCACGAACGCTTCACGGACCAAGCCAAGATCGACAAATGGTTCAAACGCAACTGTAACGACGTACTCGGACGCGCCTGCTCCGCGCAGGAAAAAGGCGATGTGCTGACTTACCTGATGTCCCTCAAATAGGAGACTGCCATGAACATGAAATACGTCCTGCTGTCAGCCAGCCTGTTGGCCACATCTACCGCATTTGCTTCTGGCGACAACGAAACGCTTGCCGCCAGCAACCCCAAATGGAAGGCCGAATGCAGTGCCTGCCATATTGCCTACCCGGCGAGGCTGCTGCCTGCTGCGTCGTGGCTCGCCATGATGGGCGGACTGAACAAGCACTTCGGCACCGATGCCAGTCTGGATGCTTCGTCCACCACCGAGATCCTTGCGTTCCTGCAACAAAACGCCAGCCGAAAAAAACCAGAATCCACCCTAAAACCAACCTTGCGCATTACCGAAACACGCTGGTTTAAGCACGAACACGACGAAGTGCCTGCACGCCTGTGGAAAGACCCGCGCGTCAAAAGTGCAGCAAACTGCGCTGCCTGCCATACCACGGCAGAAACCGGCAATTTCAACGAAGACCACATCCGCCTGCCTAAATAGCTAAAAGATCCAAGGAGAAACCATCATGGCACAACGCATATTAGTCTGGGATATTCCCACCCGCGTGTTCCACTGGGCGCTAGCCCTGTCGTTTGCCATCGCCTTTCTCACCGCGGAAACCGAGCGCTACCGCGATTTCCACGTCACGCTTGGCTACCTGACGCTAGGACTGGTTGCCTTTCGTCTGTCATGGGGATTTGTCGGCACCCGCTACGCCCGGTTTTCATCCTTCACCTTCCGACCTGCCGAGACCATGGAATACGTCAAATCACTGATCCAGCGGAACCCCCGGCATTACCTGGGGCATAACCCGGCAGGGGCCATCGCGATTTTTCTCTTGCTAGGCCTGACGCTACTGACCGGACTGAGTGGTGCCTTGCTGTATTTCGACGTAGGTGACGACGTTTTCGAAGACATTCATGAAGCGGGCGCCAATGGCATGCTGGCCGTGATATTCATCCACATTGCCGGCGTCATCGTCAGCAGTCTGATGCATCGAGAAAACCTGGTTATATCCATGATCACAGGCTACAAATCCAGCGATCACAACCTATCCATTTCGCTCCCATACGCATGGCTGGGTGTCATAATGGTCGTCCTGATGGTGGCCTTCCTGACCTGGTTCCAGCCTGCTGACTCAGGCAGTTCGGGCGATGGCAGTACCGCTTCAACTAAATACGAGGACTAAAGAGTCCACATGCGCATTCTGATTGTCGAAGACGACGCCCTGCTGGGCGATGCCTTACAGGCAGGCTTAAAACAGGCTGGCTACGCGGTCGACTGGCTGCGTGACGGCATAGCTGCCGATCAGGCGCTAACGACGGAACCCTATGCCGCAGTGGTGCTGGACTGGGGCTTGCCCAGGCTTTCCGGCATTGAAGTCCTGCAGCGACTACGAGGGCGCAAAGCGGACATACCGGTCATCCTCCTCACCGCGCATGACACGGTCCATGACCGCATTCAGGGGCTGGACAGCGGCGCGGACGACTACCTGATCAAGCCCTTCGACATGGGAGAACTGGCGGCCCGCCTTCGCGCACTGGTCCGCCGCTCCGGCGGGAGTGCAATGCCCTCCCTCAAGGTAGCGGAGGTCGAACTCGACCCTGCCGGACATCGTGTCCTGTTTCAAAGCAATCCCGTCGAGCTTTCCGCCCGGGAATTCGAGGTGTTGCACGCCCTGATGCTCAATCAAGGCAAGGTACTGTCGCGCGTGCAACTTGAAGAAAAACTCTATGCCTGGGGCGATGAAGTTGAAAGCAATACGGTGGAAGTCCATATTCATCACTTGCGCCGTAAGCTCTCGGCGACGCTGATCGAAACCATACGCGGCGTCGGCTACCTGATCCGTTAGGGACACAGAAACCATGCTGCGCAAGCCCTCCCTCAAACGACACATCCTTGCCCTGGCCCTGAGCGCCATCCTGCTGACCTGGCTGGCCGCCGCCGCATTTACCTACGTCGATGCGCGGCGCGAACTGGACGAAATGCTGGACGCACATCTGGCACAGGCCTCAACTTTACTGGTCGCACAAGCCTCTCACGAACTGGAGGAAATTGAAACCGAGCACGGCCCGCTCCCGCACAAGTACTCTCTGAGGGTCGCGTTTCAGGTATGGCTGGACGGCACCCAACTACGCCTGAGATCAGCCAACGCGCCGAACCAGCGACTCACCGCTCAGGAAAACGGCTTCAGCAATGTCATCATTCAGGGCAAGCAATGGCGGGTATTCAGTTCCTGGGATCACACCCACACCATGCTCATTCACGTGGCTGAATTGACTGATGTGCGGGAACAATTGGCGCGCGGCATTGCGGCAAATCTGCTCAAACCGCTCTGGCTGGCCTTGCCCTTGCTGGCTGTCCTGCTGTGGTGGGCAGTCGCTGGCGGCTTGCGCCCGCTGACCCGATTGACCTCCGAAGTCGAGCGACGCGCACCAGACAACCTGGCGCCGCTGGACGCAACCGCCACACCGGCGGAGGTCACTCCACTGATCGAACGCCTGAACCAGTTATTCGGCCGCATCGGTAGCGTGCTCGAACACGAACGTCGATTTACTGCCGACGCCGCGCATGAACTGCGCACGCCGGTCGCCGCCATCAAGGCGCAGGCGCAGGTTGCGCGTGGCGCAACCGACGACGCTGTACGCCTGCACGCCCTTGACGGCGCCATCCTCGGCTGCGACCGTGCCAGCCACCTGATCGAACAGCTACTCACGCTAGCGCGACTGGAAAGCGTGGCGGATGACGCATTGACGCCCTGCCCCCTGCGCACGCTTGCTGCAGGCGTCCTTGCCGAGGCCGCGCCCGGTGCGCTGAACAGGCAGGTGCAACTCGAACTCCTGGAGAGCGAAGAAGCCGTGGCCAGCGGGCTGTCGGCCCTGCTCACCATCCTGCTGCGCAACCTGATCGACAATGCCGTGCGTCACACACCTGCAGGGACCACGGTGACGGTCGAGATTCTGAGAAGCGCCGACAGCACCTGCCTGACCGTCAGCGATAACGGCCCCGGTTTGCCAACCGAAGCACTGGACAGGGTTTCCGAACGCTTCTATCGCCCACTCGGCACGTCGGCCAGCGGTAGCGGCCTCGGCTTGTCCATTGTGCGACGCATCGCCGAGCTGCATCACGCGACGCTAAGCTTTTCTTCTGCCGCAACAAAATCCGGACTGAAAGTCACGGTGCGCTTCCCGCACGCGGTACAATAGCGCCCTTTTGCACTGCAACACCGCACACCATGTCTGTAAATGAATTCCTGACCCAGGCCGCCAAAAAGCGCCGCACATTCGCCATCATCTCGCACCCGGATGCGGGTAAAACCACGCTTACGGAAAAACTGCTGCTATTCGGCGGCGCAATCCAGATGGCAGGCACGGTCAAGGCTCGCAAAAGTGGCAAATACGCCACCTCCGACTGGCTGGATATCGAAAAGCAGCGCGGCATCTCCGTCGCCAGCTCGGTCATGCAATTCACATTTGACGACTGCGTGATCAACCTGCTCGACACGCCGGGCCACTCGGACTTTTCAGAAGATACCTATCGCGTGCTAACTGCCGTTGACGCCGCCGTGATGGTGATTGACGCTGCGAATGGGGTGGAGGCCCAGACCATCAAGCTTCTGGAAGTCTGCCGCCTGCGCAATACGCCCATCATTACCTTCGTCAACAAGCTTGACCGCGAAGTGCGCGACCCCATCGAACTGCTGGACGAAATCGAATCGGTACTGAAGATTCATTGTGCGCCAGTCACCTGGCCGATCGGCATGGGCAAGCGCTTTCAGGGCGTCTATCACTTGTTGAAGGATGAAGTCATGCGCTTCACCCCGGGGCAGGAAAAAGCCGGGCAGGAAGTCGAGATTCTGCGCGGCACGGAAATCGAAGGTCTGAACCAGACCTGCCCGCGTGAAATGTCCCGCATGCGCGATGAAACCGAGCTGGTCGCAGGCGCAGGTGCCACGTTTGATCTGGAGGCTTTTCTCGCCGGCATCCAGACACCGGTGTTTTTCGGCTCGGCCATCAACAACTTCGGCGTGCGCGAAATCCTCAAAGCCCTGGTAGACTGGGCTCCGCCGCCAGCACCCCGCGAAGCCGAAACGGCCAAAGGCGACACCCGCATGGTCGCACCGGACGAGACCCCATTCACCGGCTTTGTGTTTAAGATCCAAGCCAACATGGACCCCAACCACCGCGACCGCATTGCGTTCTTCCGCGTCTGTTCCGGCAAGTACGAGCCTGGCATGAAGGTCAAGCACCGCCGTTCTGGCAAGGAAATGAAAATCGCCAATGCCGTGACTTTCATGGCCAACGAACGTGCTCGCATGGAAGAAGCCTACGCCGGCGACATCATCGGCATCCACAACCACGGCAATCTGCAGATCGGCGACGTACTGACCGAAGGCGAAGCGCTGACGTTCAAGGGCATCCCCTACTTCGCCCCTGAACTGTTCAGCCGCGCGCGCCTGCGCGATCCGCTCAAGGCCAAGCAGTTACAGAAGGGCTTGCGCCAATTGGGTGAGGAAGGTGCGGTGCAGGTATTCGAACCCCTGGCCGACACCTCGGCATTGCTCGGCGCAGTAGGCCAGCTGCAATTTGAAGTGGTGGAACACCGGCTTAAGTCGGAATACGGCGTCGATGCCATTTTCGAACGTGCCGGCATCCACACCGCGCGCTGGGTCACCTGCGATAACAACGCCCATCTGAATGAATTCGTGAAGGCGAATCAGGGGCGGTTGGCCAAGGATGTCGACGGCAATATCGTTTACCTGGCAGACAACCACGTCAACCTGAGCCTGACGATGGAACGCTGGCCAAAAGTGCAATTCCACGCCACCCGCGAGCACGGTCAAAAACTGGATTGACCCTACTTGAATGGTCACTGATGCCTGATAAAGTGGATAATGGCTGATCCCATCGGACTCGCAAGATGACATCAGCCCCGAAAAAACGAGCACCCGCAATTACGTTCAAACGCAGAACGTTTATCGCGACCGCCGTTTTTTCGGTACTCCTCACCATCGCGACGGCCTTGCTGGTGTCCTGGTCCATAGGCAAACAGGAAGACCTCGCGTTCCAGAACAAGTTTTCCGAACACGCCCGCCTGCTTGCACAGTCGCTTGAGCATGTGCTGGATGAACGCATCAATTCGATCGACCGCATGGGTAAGCGCTGGGAGTTCTCTAAAGGAACCCCTGAGGTACAGTGGCAAGCTGACGCAGAAAGCTACGTCGAGTCCATGCCTGGCCTGCAGGCTGTTGCGCTGCTCGATCCCGACGGACGCATCAAATGGATCGCCCCGCTCAAGGATAACGAAAAGGCGCACGGGTTCAATTTCACCTCAGACCCTATCCGCAAGGAAGCGCTGGATAAAGCCAGACTGAGCCATCAGGTCGCGGTCTCCGGCATGGTCAAACTGGTACAAGGGAACCAGGGCGTGCTTGTCCTCAAGGCCCTTTACGTTGACCAGCATCTGGATGGCTATCTCTCTGCAGCCTTGCGCTTCAATGAGCTGCTGCAGAAACTGAACCTGGAAGAAAAACTTTCGGGTTACACCATCCGCATCGAACATGGCAATGGCACACTACTTCAAGTTTCCCAAACGGACTCAGCTCTCATCAAGTACGTCCCGCTTCAACTCGGCGACGGCCGCTGGACACTCAAGGTCCAAATGCGCGAACAGGCAGCGGCCGCAGAAAAAACGCAGACTGCACAATTGGTACTGCTAGCCGGCCTCAGTGTTGCCACCCTGATGGCAGGATTATTTATCTTCTGGATCAAAGCCGTTGCCGAACAGGATGTCGCAGAGGAACTCGAAACCCGCTGGCGTTTCGCCATTGAGGGCAGCGACCTCGGCCTGTGGGACTGGAATGCCAAAACCGATCATGTTTTCTTTTCCGAACGCTGGAAAGAAATGCTGGGTTACGCAGAAAATGAAATTGGCAATACGCTGGAAGAATGGTCCAAGCGCATCCATCCGGACGACAGGGATGCCACCTTCTCCAAACTTGAACAACATTTCAACGGCGAGTCCAGAACCTATGAATCTGATCACCGGATGCTGTGCAAGGACGGCAGCTACAGATGGATACACGACCGTGGACGGGTCATGGCGTGGGATCAGTATCACAAACCGCTACGCATGCTTGGCACCCAAACCGATATTCATGTACGCAAGCGCCTTGAAGAATCGCTGCGCGCTGAACAGCAGAACCTGCGCAGCATTCTCGACAACGCACCCATCGGCATCTGGCGACAGGACAATGTCGGCCGCCTCCTGTTCGTTAACCGCTGGTTCTGCGAATCCGTCGGCATCCCGGAAGAACGCTTTCTGGCCGTGCAGCACTACTCGGAACTTTACGACGAGGAAATGGCAAAACGTTGCATTGCATCCGACATGGCCGCCATCGCCACAGACCAGCCCCAATTTTCCGATGAAATCGTCACCTTTGTCGATGGCAAGCAGCACGATCTGGAAATCACCAAGATTCGTCTTCCCGATGAACATGGAGATGCTGGTCTTATTGGCATTGCCTGGGACATCAGTGAACGCAAAAAACTGGACCAGGCTCTGCGCAACCAAGAAGACCGCCTGCGCCAGATTCTGCAGCAGCAGAGCGTGGCAACTTTTATCATCGACAATCAGCACCGTGTCATCCATTGGAATCATGCCTGCGAGATCCTGACCGGTGTTCCTGCTACAGAGGTCATCGGCACGGCAAGCCCCTGGCGCGCCTTCTACACTGAAGAACGCCCTTGCCTGTCCGACTTGGTGCTGGAGCCCCGGCACGCAGTCTCAGAGAGCTATTACCCCATCCACGTACCATCGACCTTGCTTGAAACCGGCTGGCATGCCGAGGCATGGTTCGAAAATCTCGGCGGGAAACGGCGCTATGTCATCTTCGACGCCGCACCCATTACCGATGCCGCAGGCAACATCACCGCCGTGGTCGAGACGCTGCAGGACATCACCGCACAGAAAAACATTGAAGAGGCACTGCAGCACCAGAAATACGCGCTTGACCAGCATGCCATCGTGTCCACCACAGACGTTGAAGGCCGCATCACCTATGCCAATGAAAAGTTCTGCCAGATCAGTGGCTACGCGGCTGAAGAACTGATCGGGCAGGATCACAGGGTCATCAACTCAGGCCATCACCCCCACGGATTCTTCAAAGTCATGTTCAATGCCATTGGACGTGGCGAAGTGTGGCACGCCGAGGTCTGCAACCGGGCTAAGGATGGCCGCTTGTACTGGGTCAATACGACGGTGGTGCCTTTCATGGATGCATCCGGCAAGCCCGAGCAATACATTGCCATCCACAGCGATATTACCGAGCGTAAGCTTGCCGTAGACAACATCAAAAACAGCGAAGAAAAATTCCGCTCGATTTTTGATTACTCTAACGACGCCCTGATGTTCATCGTCGACGGCAACTTCGTCGATGGTAATGCACGCGCCATTGAAATGTTCGGGTTGGCGGGCAATGCAGAGCTCAGAACCCTCACGCCGATCGATCTATCCCCCAAACAACAAGCCGATGGCGCCAACTCCGACATCGAAGCCAGTCGGCACATTGAAACTGCGATTACGCGTGGCTACGATCACTTTGAATGGACACATCAGCGCAAAAATGGTGATCAGTTTCCGACCGAGGTAACGCTATACACCTTTGTTCTGCAAAACCAGACATTGCTGCTGGCCAGCATACGCGACATCACTGCACGCAAAGCAGCAGAAATGGAACTCAAGCAACACCGGGATCACCTGCAGGAACTGGTACTTGAACAGACACACGATCTGCGCTTGGCCAAAGAAGCTGCCGAACAGGCCAACCACGCCAAGTCCGAGTTCCTGGCTAATATGTCGCACGAACTCCGCACGCCGCTGCATGCCATCCTGTCGTTCTCGGAACTCGGCCACAACAAGGCGGAATCAGCCCCCACGGATAAATTGCGCGGCTACTTCGACCGCATCAACACCTCAGGGAATCGCTTGCTGGCCCTGCTCAACGACCTGCTGGACCTGTCCAAGCTTGAGGCCAGAAAAATGTCGCTGCAGAAATGCGCGCATGATCTGCGCACCATGTTGCAGGAAGCCATCTCGGAATTCGAAGCACTGATCAATGCTGGAAAAATTACGCTGCAGGTTCAGTCGCAGACCAGCGATATCACCATTGTGGAAGTGGATCCGCTCCGCATCGGGCAGGTGTTGCGCAACCTGCTCTCCAACGCCATCAAATTCACGCCCCCAGGCGGCAAAATCACGATACGGATTTCGTCAGCAGCCCTGCACCACGGCCGTCGTGCAGAGGACAAAGGAACCATCCCGGCGATTCAGGTTGAAATCAGCGACACCGGCATCGGGATTCCCGAAAACGAACTGGAAAGCATTTTCGACAAGTTCGTACAGAGCAGCAAAACCAACAGTGGTGCCGGCGGCACAGGCCTGGGTCTGGCTATCTGCAAGGAAATCGTCGATATGCATCATGGCGTGCTGGTTGCCCGCAACAACGATGCGGGCGGCGCCACGTTCTGCCTCACCTTGCCAATCACATCACATCCGGAAGCCGAGGTCTGATGCCATGAATGTCTGGAACATCCTGGTGGTCGATGACGATGCCACCAACCGTGAAATCATTGCCGATTACCTGGAAGATGGCCCTTATCTGCTGACCATGGCAGAGGATGGTCAGGCGGCATGGCATCAGTTGGAAGATTCTGGGCGCACATTCGATCTGGTGATACTGGATCGCATGATGCCTTTCATGGATGGCATGGAAGTATTACGCCGCATGAAAGCAACACCGCACCTGATGCAGACGCCGGTGATCATGCAGACTGCTGCCGCGTCGGCCGCACAGATCCGCGAAGGCATAGAAGCCGGCTGCTATTACTACCTGACCAAGCCTTATCAGTACTCCAGCCTGATTTGCAGCATCAACACCGCCTTGGAACAGTTGCGCCAGGAACGGTCCGTGGTCCAGGCGTTATCGGAAATTCCGCCGATTCCCGCGACCGATCATGCGGAATACACTTTCTCGACACTGGACGAGGTGCAGCGCCTCACCGCCCTGCTGGCCGCACAATGCCCGGAACCCGCCATGGTCGCGATGGGCCTCTCCGAACTGTTGATCAACGCCGTTGAGCATGGCAACCTCGGCATTAGCTACTCCAATAAAAACCTGTTGAAGCGTGAAGGCACCTGGGATACCGAAATCGCACGTCGGCTGACCTTGCCGGAGTACAGCGGAAAAAAAGCCACCGTGTGCTTTCAGCGCAACAACGGTGTCATCACCTTTACCATCGCCGACCAGGGCCAGGGATTCGACTGGGGAAAATACCTTGATTTTGATCCGGAGCGCGCCTTCGACCCGAATGGTCGCGGCATCGCCATGGCAGGAAAGCTGGCATTTTCACGGCTGGAGTATCAGGGCACAGGCAATCAGGTCATTGCAACCGTCAAGCAGCACCCCTAACCGCCTCACTTAGCCGTCTGTGTGCGCGGCCAGGCGGCAAGGCACCGCGCCATCGCCGAGTTCGACCTGCAAGGTGGCATGCGTGATCTCGAACTCGTCGTGCAACGCCTCAGCCACCTCTGCGATGAATTCATCTCCAGGATGCCCGGCGGGCATCACCAGATGAGCTGTCAGGGCAACCTCAGTGCTGCCGATCGCCCACACGTGCAGATCATGGACTTCACGCACCCCGGGCAGCCCCGTCAGGTGGGCGCGCACCGCCGGCAACTTGACCGAACTCGGCACACCATCAAACGCCAGATGCAATGACTGCTTCAGCAAACTCCAGGTCCCCAGCACCACCAATGCGGCAATCACCAGACTGATCACCGGATCCACCCATAGCCAACCTTTCCACAGATACACTGCGCCAGCAACCACCACGCCGAGTGAAACCAGCGCATCGGCCGCCATATGCAGAAAAGCGCCGCGGATATTGATATCCCCATGATCGCCAGACATAAATAGCCATGCCGTCACACCGTTCACCAACACCCCAGCAGCGGCCACCAGCATGACCACCTGCCCCTGCACAGGCAGCGGATGCGAAAAGCGGTCCACGGCCTCCCACGCCATGCTCCCCATCGCCACCAACAGCACCAGCGCGTTGATCAGCGCTGCCATGATGGAGGCGCGCTGCCAGCCATAGGTATGTTTGTCATCCGGGCGTAGTCGCGACATCCAGATGCTCGCCCACGCCAGCACCAGCCCCAGCACATCAGAAAGATTGTGACCGGCATCCGCGATCAGGGCGAGCGAATGCGCCTGCCAGCCATAGAACGATTCAATCAGCACAAACCCAATGTTGAGCGCGACCCCCAGCCCGAAGGCCTGGTTATACTGCATAGGCGCGTGATGATGATGACCTTCGTGATGATGGTGATCTTCGTGATGATGGTGGCCGTGGTGGTGTTCGCTCAACGTGTTCCCCTGCAATCAGGACAGTATCTGGTCAGTAAAAAAGGCCCTGAGGCCTATGGTTAATTTTGTTGGTGGGCACAAGTGGCGCGCATCCTATCGTCGTCATTTGCTTGTAATCACAGGTAGAACCTACCATGTCGTCGAACAATGTGTTCCCCGCGCCGTTCATTGTAGCCTAGCTAGTGCCCTGCAATAACACTTAGCGTAATATTGGCATCGCCAGCCTAGTACTGGCGCTTGCATTGAACCACGCACCCGCCCCTAGGCGGTGATGTGTATTTTCTCAACCTGTTCGGCCTGTAAAATTCACGCATGCAAGATTCTTCTCGCGAAGCTGAAAACCTGTTCTACGAAGGAGCTCAACTGCTCACTGGAGGAGATCTGGTGGCAGCTGAGATCGCCTTTAGGCGTGCGATAGAGTTTGCCCCGGCGCTTGCAGAAGCACACGCCAATCTAGGCTTCGTTTTAGAACAGCAAGGCCGCCTCACCGAGGCAGAGGCATACTACCAGCATGCCATAGCGCACATGCCTGACCAACAGCGCATCCTGCTGAATTTCGGCGCTATGCTGGCGAAGCAAAAAAAATTCTCAGCGGCCGAGGCCGTCTACCGCGATGCGTTGGCACTGGATGCCCAGCATCCTGGCGCATGGTCCAACTTGGGAGTACTCCTTGTCAGCATGAAGCGTGAAGTTGAAGCGGAGCAATGTTATCGCGCCGCGATTGCGCTTGCTCCCGAACATCAAAAAGCACCTTTCAATCTGGCTTACCTCCTTCTACGTCAAGGACGGCTGGAAGAAGGCTGGCAATGCCTGGAATCCAGAGACTGGTATGCGCCACTGGAAAAATACCTGAAAGTCCCCCGATGGCGGGGTGAGTCCCTAGCAGGAAAATCGCTCCTAATCGGCTATGAGGCAGGGCATGGCGACATGATTCAGTTTTCCCGTTACGCCCTTCTAGTAAGGCAACAAGGCGCGTCACGCATATCGATGCTGTGCCACCCGGGCCTAAAAACCTTGCTGACCACGCTGCCTGGGGTAGATGAAGTCATCGCATTCGATGAGTCTCTGCCCCAGCACGGCTGGGATTACTGGACCCCTGCACTGAGCCTGCCTGCACTGTTCAACACACGGCTGGAGACCATCCCTGCTGACCTGCCTTACCTGAGTGCGGCGCCCGAGAAGATCCAGCATTGGGCAGAAACCATGGGGCAAAGCAGTGGCCAGCATCTGCGTGTCGGTCTGGTCTGGAAAGGCAATCCGAAGTTTGAAAACGATGCCGACCGCTCGCTGGCATCGCTCAACGACCTAGCCCCGTTAGCCGATGTCGCCGGCGTTGAATTCTTCAGCCTGCAAAAAGGGGCCGGTGAAGACGAGGCCACAAGCCCATCCTCTCGCATCTCGTTGATGGATTTAGGTTCACGGATCGTGGATTTTTCCGATACAGCGGCCATCATGATGAATCTTGATTTAATCATTACTGTAGACACCGCAGCAGCGCACCTAGCCGGCGCGCTGGCCAGGCCCTGCTGGGTGCTGCTTCCAGACTACCAGACGGACTGGCGCTGGCTCGAAAACAGGGATGACACGCCTTGGTACCCTGGTGTGACACGACTGTTTCGACAAAAGCACATGGGAGACTGGGCCGCCGTTATCGCTGAAGTCAAATCGGCATTACTGCGCTTACGCTCAGGTTAATCGCCACGCACCAAGCACGCGCATGCAGCGCGCAGTGATCAGGGTTTTTATAAATACCGCGCAAGATCCCGCTGATAGTAGCGTTGCTTCGCTTGATACATGCGCTGATCGGCAATCTCGACGAGCGCATGCATTTCCTGACTATCGAGCGGAAAAATGGCCGCGCCTATGCTAGCACTTATATGATAGGGCTTGCTTTCAAAGAAGAAGGGGTATTCGAACTCTGCTGCCATGCGCTGTATGACGGCATCCACGCCTTCTTCTGACTCTACAGGGGTCAGAATGACACCAAACTCATCGCCTCCAAGCCTAGCAACCATATCCGAGATGCGTGCACCTCTCTTCAATCGCTTGGAAAATTCAATGATCATCGCATCGCCAGCACGGTGACCGAATGTGTCGTTAATTTTCTTGAGTCCATTCATATCGATCATGAGGACACTGGACAGCCGCTGATCACGCTCACCTTGGAATGTGATGTTTCTAAGCCGCTCCATGAACAAGGACCGATTAGGCAGGCCGGTCATTTCATCATGTGTCGCCCTGTGAAACAGATCATCAGCATCGTACTTGGCGGCAAAAAACATGGCTGCGGCAACAACCTCGGACAGCAGCCCGAGAACATTCATATTATTCTCAGTAAACTTGCCAGGCTTTGCCGACATCGCCTTCAACACACCGACAACCGTCCCTCTGTGCTGCAATGGCATGACGATCATTGAGCGCAAGCCTACCCTCTGACAAGCCTCCCGATCTACACGAACATCCACTGCCGCGTCATCGCAACGCAACATCGTTCCCTGGTTGATACACAGTCCTGACAGGCTGCTGTCACGTCTTAAGCGTAACCCTATGAACGGTCGCGCAATGCCTGTGGCTGCTCGATAAACCACATCGTCACCATCCACAAGCTCGATGGCAGCCCCATCAGCCGCGACCAGGTGTAATGTTTTTTCAGTAATGAGCGTAATGACACCCCCCAGATCAAGCCCTAGCTTGGCGATCTCGGTTTGGATGTTGATGACTTCCATTAATTGTTTCGATGTTGGCATGTTGATTAATCTGACTTCTTAAATTGTTCGACGCGTGTCATAGACGCTGTTTTTTAACTCTGAGAGTACGTCGCCAGATTACGCAATGGGCAACGGTCTGTAGAAATCTTCAGGCACGATAGCTCACGACTTAGCGGAAGGCAGACACCGGAAGACCGTTGGGGCAGGATGATCGGGAAAAAACCGACCATCCAGCGATGACGTCAGGTGCTAAATTTAGCAACCTCCTGCTGCAGCTCTTCCGCAAGCCGTTCAAGCTGTGCAGAAGCGGATGACACATTAGCGATCGCCGCACTACTTTCCTCGGTCATGTGCGCTATTTTTTCCACATTCATCGCAATTTCCGTACTGGCAATTCTTTGTTCGCGAAGTGCGGAAGAAATATCACTGACAGCGTTAATCACGCTGGAGGAACTCTCGTTGATTTGCAACATGGAGTCTCCGGCTTGTTCTGCTTTCTTTACACCAAATTCGACAGATTCATCGCCGGCTTTCATGACCACGGTCACTGCGTGCGTTTCACTTTGGATAGAGCCTACCATGTGTGTGATTTCCTCTGCAGACTTAGCCGTGCGCTCAGCCAGCTTCCTCACCTCATCCGCAACAACTGCAAAACCACGACCAGCCTCACCCGCCCGCGCAGCCTCAATGGCTGCATTCAGTGCTAGCAAATTCGTCTGATCAGCCACATCTTTGATGACGTTCACAATAGAACTGATTTCCTGCGCCTGGTGACCGAGTGACTCAATCTGATGCGTAGCACTCGTTACGATCTCTTTGATCCGCCGGATTTCATCCACAGCAGCCTCTACTTCCTTGCCCCCTCGGCGAGATAACTCGCCCGACATGGTCGCTTTTTGATCGGCCTCCACCGCATTCTCGGCAACCTGATCCAGGCTCACCGTGAATTGTTCAACTGCGGCGGCTACTGAAGAGGTCGCCTCTGCCTGAAGACCAGCATTGGCCCTAACCTGCTCTGATGCGGATGCGAGTTGCAAAGCTGAGCTTGCGACCAGATTCGCATGCGCATGAGTTTGTTGCACGATACTTTGCAGTTCATCAACAAAGGCATTCACACCCAAAGCGATCTCACTCAACTCGTCTTTGCTATTGGTTGGAAGGCGCTGTGTCAGATCGCCTCTTTTTAGTGGGATGAGTTTTTCCTGTATCCCTAGTAATCCAGATCGCAAGGAAAGTGAGAGATTGAATTCAACAACGACACTGACAATGGCAACAATCACAAGCAAGGTAATAATTTCCAAGGTCGTCTTGCTGGAAATCCGCTTGGCTTGATCTCTTGCCACGATTGCTTCCTCATACCGGGCACTGACAAATTTTTCAAGATCGGTCTGGAATGGCTTGAATTCCTGGTTATAGAGCGGTGTGATTTGCTCGTTAGCATGCTTGGGATCAGTCGCAGCCAGCCGGATCAGGGCCTGTGATGCCTCGTTGTAGTGATGCCATTGATCCAGTATTTTCTTAAGCTGACCTTTAATCTCTTCTCGCTTGATGGCCTTTAATGCGGCGTCTCCATGCTGGATGATATTTCTTCCAGCTTCGGTAAAAACGTCCTTGGTTTCTTGGGTCGTTGGATCAAGCAAAATGGTCGATAAAGCGCTGGCCTTTATTTCGACCAAATCGATGACGTAGGATTCTCTGCGGTGGGCGGCTTGTTCCGCCTCACTCGTCGCGTTAAGACCCGTCACGGTAAAAAATATCACCAAGCCCAATCCAACTAAAGTGGCGAGATTAAGTGCTTTGAGCTTAGTTTTGATATTCATGCGCTATCCTTATGACTCAGTCAGCCAAAAATCGCCCTTTAATCATCAGAGCAGACCTGTCAGGCCTATGAAGCAGCGAATTGATTTCATTGCGAAAATATCAGAAGTGAAAATTCCTGCCTATCGGGATATTCCTACAGCCTGTAGGGATTTCCCTAGCTCCATGAAAGAACAAACCATCTCTTACGTCGTCCCCTACAGATATAGAAACGTAATTGTCTGCATATATTTGTTAATCAGCGACAGGCCACAACCAACAAAAAACCGCGTATCTCTGGAATTGACGAGGATTTCGTGCATTGCTTTGTAATGCTTAAAACTAGTTTATGGTGGGTGGGGACTATTGAATGGAGCAGATACAAAGGAAAAAGCGCCTTGCGGGCGCTGTTGGATTTCTTGGAACTTTAAAGTGAGGTGGGTTCTACAAAACGAATCGCTGCATGTTCCGAAACTACTTGTTATAAAAAGTAAAATATTTCATATGCCATCAAAAACAGCACTTCCTTCCGTTTTCTGAAATCTACTTTTCCACTCCCTTGGCACATGCGTACTTCGAAAGGGTATCACTCACACTTCCCTCAAAAACTCCCTTCCATGGTGTTGGTTCTGTGTTTGAAAAAGTTGCAGCACCTTGCGCCATGCTTCCTGCAAACCCATATGAAGCAATTTCCCTTTCTTGCTTTTCCCAACAATTGTATTCAGCTTGCACCTTCAATGAGAAAGTAAGTTTTCTATTTGGTATATTTTGTATATTTTTGTAGTCTCGCAAGTACCACATTTTTACCGTATTACCACTTCTTTGGATCGTCGACTTGTCAATATAGACGGTATAACCTCCTCCATCAGGGGCGTACCCAAACCTGACCCAACTCGCCTCGGCACTGCCGTTAATCAGAAAAAATAATACTGTTAGCACAGTCTTAAATAAAACCTGATTTTTACACATCAAAAACATCACCAATCCATTTCGTTAACATCGTGACTTTGCAAGTACCAATTAAACACGGGTATCCGTATTTCGTGATTGTTGGCAACTATAGAATACGTTTTGCGGATCATCAAACAAGAATGATTGTGTCGCTGTAACGGGCCACCAGATCATCGTGAGTTATCAGACGCATCGGCTCGACAATCGCCTGGGCGACCAGGATGCGGTCGAACGGATCGTTGTGATGTATTGGCAAGTCTTCGACCACAGCAGCATGCTCGGGCTCGACAGGCAGGAATCGGTAACCAGACTCACGAAAATATCGCAGCCCATCCTGACCGGATATCGGGATATCTCCTCTCCCAAGACTGTGTTTAATGGAGATTTCCCAGATGGTCGCGGCACTAATCCATATCGACGATCTGGGTGACTCGATCATCTCTCGCGCTTTCTTCGGCAGCTTTGGGCTGTCGGTGATCGCCCATAGAGCGACGTGCGTATCGAGCAGGATATTCAAGATTGACTGTCCATAAACAAGTGAGCCACCTCGGCATTATGCGTGTCGATATTATCCGGAATATCGAACTTACCTCGGGCGACACCGATACGTTGCGCAGTTGAATCTGCATCAATCGGAACCAATTTGGCTACTGGACGACCATTGCGGGCAATGATGACTTCACGCTCCTGCCCTAGCTCAATAGCTTCCACCAAACGAGACAGCGAGGACTTGGCTTGCAACATATTGACTGGATGCACTTTAAATTCCTCCACAAAGGATTAGTCTAGTCTGGCTAATCAAGGTTGTCAAAATGCAACGAATTGGATTGGCGTCAATCACGAAATACGGAAACCCATAAATACAACACCAAAAGCAACCATTGGCGATGTTAACTTACCTGCATCGCACAATACCATTCAAAGCTCAGATCGGAGAGTGCCTTGCCAAATGGCTGTCACCCAATCAATCATTTTGACCACCCCAAAAACTTGTGACCAAAATGTGACCAAATGGGTGTCCCGTCCTAAAATGAGTTGACAGAAATTAACTGATTTTAGGTTACCAAAAACGCCCGGTGTACTTCATCGGGCGTTTTGTACTTTAAGCTCAGATGAGGTCTCTTTTCGTTGTAGATACGAAT